>Ga0156104_127_pt1 | contig 123960 bp, 119 predicted proteins | sample RifCSPlowO2_02_FD_107757 | JGI IMG/M metagenome (GOLD analysis project Ga0156104, IMG submission 107757) | Methylotenera sp. RIFCSPLOWO2_02_FULL_45_14 | reverse complement strand
CTTTATTAAAAGAGGCATTTGCAGAAAACGGCATAGAAAGCCCGCTGTTATTACAGGGTGACAGCTCGCGCACCGAGTTGCTGGAACGTTTCCGCAAGCTAGGTAATGCCGTGCTGGTTGGCTCACAAAGCTTTTGGGAAGGCGTGGATGTACGTGGTGAAGCCCTAAGTGTAGTGATTATAGATAAACTGCCATTTGCACCACCAGATGATCCAGTGCTATCTGCTCGAGTCGATAAGCTCAACGCCGAAGGTAAAAATGCGTTTATGGAATATCAGCTACCGTACTCGGTGATCACCCTAAAACAGGGCGCAGGGCGGCTGATACGCGATGAGAATGATAGAGGCGTGTTAATGATTTGTGACCCGCGTTTAATCACTAAATCTTACGGTAAAAAAATTTGGCAGAGCTTGCCGCCTTTTAAGCGTACGCGCGAATTAGCGGATGTACAGGCATTTTTTGGGTAAAGGGACGTTGTTAAGTTAAATTTGACCAATTGCGTTTCGCAAGCCCGATAATTATTTAAGGGGCTGTAGTAGATTAGCACTAAATACCAGCCCACTCCTTCTATACGGATCAAGATGCAAACGCTCTTTATGTGCGCTTACTTATGGTTAATGCTAGTGGTAATAAGTGGATTAGACCGCTTAGCCGTGATGCTGCTGGCAATTGTACGCGGTTTGACATAGATTTATAATATAATGGCGATGGCAGCCCTTCTGAAAAGAATTTAAGTGGAGATTAACGTTTGAAAGCAGTTATTTTAGCCGGCGGGTTAGGGACGCGTATTTCAGAGGAAACGCACCTTAAACCTAAGCCGATGATAGAGATTGGTGGTAAGCCTATTCTCTGGCACATCATGAAGACCTACTCGGCACATGGTATTAATGACTTCGTCATCTGCTGTGGCTACAAGGGTTATGTGATCAAGGAGTATTTTGCGAACTACTTCCTGCACATGTCCGATGTGACCTTCGACATGAAACAGAATAATATGGAGGTGCATCAACGCTATGCGGAGCCGTGGAAAGTGACTTTGGTCGACACCGGCGATGAGACCATGACCGGCGGTCGTTTGAAGCGGGTGGCTGAATACGTCAAAGATGAAGATGCCTTCTGTTTGACCTATGGTGATGGCGTTAGTGACGTGAATATCACAGAGTTGATTGCTTTCCACCAGGCACAGAAAGTCAAGGCGACTTTGACCGCCACCGTTCCGCCAGGTCGCTTCGGCGCCTTGGATATGACTGGCAATAAGGTCAATAGCTTTCGGGAAAAGCCGAAGGGTGATGGCGGCATGATCAATGGCGGCTTCTTTGTGCTGTCGCCTCAGGTCATCGACTACATCACTGATGATAAGACGCTCTGGGAGCGTGATCCGCTGGAACGCTTGGCCGAAGAGGGCGAGCTGGCCGCTTTTCAGCATCACGGTTTCTGGCAGCCAATGGATACCCTGCGTGATATGACGCACTTGGAAGAGCTCTGGCAATCCGGTCAGGCACCGTGGAAAGTGTGGCGATGAATCCAGCATTTTGGGCGAATAAACGCGTATTCTTGACGGGGCATACTGGCTTCAAAGGGGGCTGGCTATCCTTGTGGCTGCAATCCTTGGGCGCCGAAGTTACTGGCTTCGCGCTTACGCCGCCCACCAATCCGAGTCTATTTGAGGTGGCTAATGTCGCGGGCGGCATGAAGTCGATCATCGGTGATATTCGTGATCTTGATGCCCTTGAACGTGCTATGAAGGAGTCGAATCCGGAAATCGTGATCCACATGGCTGCACAGCCGCTTGTGCGTTACTCTTACGTCAACCCAGTTGAGACTTACGCTACCAACGTGATGGGTACAGTGCATCTTTTTGAGGCGGTCAGGAAAGCTGGAAGTGTTAAGGCTGTTGTTAATATCACCACCGACAAGTGTTACGAAAATCGTGAGTGGGAGTGGGGCTACCGTGAGAATGAGCCCATGGGTGGTTACGATCCCTACAGCAATAGCAAGGGCTGTGCCGAGCTTGTGACATCAGCCTACAGGTTGTCCTTTTTTAATCCTGTTGATTACAGCAAGCATGGTGTGGCGCTTGCATCGGTCAGGGCGGGCAATGTGATTGGTGGGGGTGACTGGGCGCAGGATAGATTGATACCCGATATCATCTCAGCCTTCTCAGAGGGTAGGCCGGTAGTGATTCGTAATCCTCACGCGGTACGCCCTTGGCAGCACGTACTTGAGCCATTGCGGGGTTATGTGACCCTAGCGGAGCGCCTCTATAATGACGGAGCTCAGTTTGCAGAAGGCTGGAACTTTGGCCCCAACGATAATGATGCAAGGCCGGTTGAATGGATTGTGAATCAACTCGCTGAGCAATGGGGAGAAGGCGCTACTTGGTCTGTAGATAAGGGCGAGCATCCGCACGAGGCAACCTACCTAAAGCTTGATATATCAAAGGCAAAAAGTAGATTGGAATGGTCGCCAGTGCTCGATCTTACGCAGTCATTAGGGATGATTGTTGATTGGTATCGTCGTCACAAAAGCAAAGAGGATATGCGGCAAGTGGTCCTCGATCAAATTAAAAAATATTCAAAAATTGCTTTGAGAGAGAAATAAATGAATAGATGCGAAAATGAAATGCTTGATATCCTCAAGAAATTGCGCCAGGAGTATGGTGCAGTTTCTGTGAAGGCTGAGTTCGAGGCCGAGGGCACACGAACCGATGAATTGCTCCGACTGATTGACCTTGCCAGGAGGGCGGACATGAAGGTTGGCCTCAAGATTGGCGGTTGCGAAGCCGTAAGGGACTTGCTAGAAAGCCAACAGTTTGGGGTCGAGTACATCATCGCGCCAATGGTCGAGACGCCTTACGCACTCAAGAAATTTATTGAAGCAAAGAACAAGGTTTATTCTCAAGACCAGCAGGAGCACACGGACTTTCTTTTTAACTTAGAGACGATTACCACATTCAATCATTTGGATGAAATGATTGAAATTGCCAAAGTTCCGAACGGGGTTGAGGGTGTTGTCTTTGGCCGTGTAGACTTTGCCGGGTCAAATAACCTCTCTAGGTCTCTAATAGACTCAGACGATATCACGAATTATATTATTGCGACCGCTGAGGTATGTAAGAGAAATGGTCAAGATCTTGTGATCGGGGGCGCAGTATCCGCGAATTCTCTAAATGCACTTAAAAGGATTAACGAGGTGCATTTGACGCGCTTTGAAACGCGCAAGGTGATCTTCCTGTCCGATGCGCTCAATAATCAGGATATTAGTAATGGTCTTGAGCAGACGGTATACTTTGAGTTGCTGTGGCTCAAAAATAAGCGTGAGTATTATCATGGCATTAAGCATGAAGATAGCCATCGCATCGAAATGCTAGAAAAGCGCTGGAATGAAATACGTTCTGATAAGTGATTTGTTTAAATACTGTTATGAGAAACGTCTATGCCTAAGCCATTAGTCGTCGTATTCGGCGCCAGCGGTGCCATTGGAAGTGCTATCGCTACTTGGTTTGAAGGCAAAGGCTATCAGCTATTAGCAATTTCACGTACTTCAAATCAGATACTGGATCGGCAAGATACAAGATGGATTGAATTTAATCCCGAGTCCGCGCAAGATAGTTTTACTGGCATTGGGGAGCAATCAATCAATGCAATCGTTTGGGCGCAGGGAGCAAATCTTAATGACAATATATACTCGCTAGAGATCGAATCACACCGTGCAATGTATGATGCTAACGTAACGTACATTCTACTTAGTCTGCAGGCAATGTTACATAAGAACTTGCTTGCGCCCTCAGCAAGGCTCTGTGTCATCAGTTCTATTTGGCAAAACCTAGCCAAGCAAAATAAGTTATCCTACAGCATTACCAAGTCTGCATTGCAGGGTTTAGTCCAATCACTCTCAATCGACTTGGGGGCCTCTGGTTTTATGGTCAATGCGGTGCTGCCTGGGGCGTTAGATACGCCGATGACGCGTGCGAATCTAGATTTAAATCAAATCCAAAAGTTAGAGCAAATTACGCCCTTAGGTTCCTTAGCTACACTAGATGATGTGGCCAACTTGGTGGGCTTTCTTTGTTCGGAGAGTAATACCGGAATAACAGGGCAGTTTATTGCCGCAGATAGAGGCTTTTCACATGCAAGAATCATTTGATATTTCTTCCTCAAGCGGAAAATACAACGTTGTAGCCGGACTTGATTTACTCGAACAGGTGGTGTCTGAACATCCTGATGCTATCTATATGGTGGATGAACGTTTGGCCGGTACGCTACCAAAATCTGTGACGCGGAAAATTTTGATTGAAGCCAACGAGGGCAACAAGTCCCTCGAGAAAATGCCAGAAGTTCTGCTAAAGATGCGTGAGGCTGGTGCGAACCGCACCTCACACCTAGTCGCAATCGGCGGGGGGGTTATCCAAGACATTGCCACCTTTACGGCATCGATTTATATGCGTGGTATTCCTTGGACCTACATGCCCACAACCTTGCTGGGGATGGCTGATTCTTGTATCGGTGGTAAGTCATCGATCAATATGCTCGGTTACAAGAATCTTGTGGGTAACTTCTATCCCCCAGAACGTGTCTTGATTGATATGGCTTTCATTCAGACGCTTAATGCGGATCAGGTGGTGGGTGGACTATTCGAGGCTGCTAAAATTTGTTATGCCCGTGGTTACCAAGAGTTTTTAGCCTACCTACAAGAGTCTCCAACCTTCCCAATGAGCGCAGATAACGCGCAACGTGTCATAGTACGTGCCTTAAAAACCAAGAAATGGTTTATTGAGACCGACGAATTTGATCAGAAAGAACGTTTATTACTGAATTTCGGCCATACCTTTGGCCACGCGTTAGAAGCGGGAACAGACTTTGGTATATCTCACGGGATTGCAGTGGGAATAGGTATGGTGATTGCAGTTGAGTACGCTAAACAATCGCACCTCTTGTCTCCAACGGGACTGGATAGGGCCAATCATTTAATACAGCATGTGAAATCAATGATGGGGGACGGCCTAGGTAAGGTGATGTCCAGTCCACCTACGATTGATTTGGCACTCGTGATGGAAAAATTTGATAACGATAAGAAGCACCGTACTGAACATTATCGCATGGTAGTACCAAAGGCTGATGGAGGCTTAGAGCTAATTTCAGAGTCCCGGGTGGACGATATTAGAGTGCGTATCAGGTTGGCTTATGTGTCTGGTTTACGTGCTATTGCCTACCCAGGCTTTTAGTCGTTGAGTTGATTAGTATGCAAATGTCTCCGAATAAGTCTGCTCAATGGTCATTGCAGGATGACCTGGATTTTATCTTTTCTTCAACAGAAGAGGTGTTTTTAAGCCTTAAGGGCGCCCGTATTTTTCTGACAGGTGGCACAGGGTTTATCGGATGTTGGCTTCTTGAAAGTTTGCGCCACGCTGATATGCGCCTGAATCTAGATGTTCAGGTCACCGTGTTGACTCGTGACTACTCTGCTTTTCAATTAAAAGCCCCGCACTTAGCTATGTATCCAAAGTTCAAGTTTGTTGTCGGCGAGGTTTCTAATTTTTCTTCGCCAGAGGGTACTTACACACACATCATTCATGCCGCAACAGACGCCAGTGCAGACCTCAACGAGAATAATCCAATTGGCATGTTTAACACAGTTGTTGAGGGCACTAGGCGCGTGCTTGATTTCGCAGTAGAAAAAAAACCACAAAGAATATTGTACTTAAGTTCAGGTGCGGTCTACGGTCAACAGCCTTGGGAAATGGAGCGTGTTGCAGAAGATTGGATTGGAGCACCGAATTGTCTTGATCCAAGAGCCGCATATGCTGAAGGTAAACGGGCGGCTGAGATGATGTGCGCTATCTATGGAAAACAGTTTGGGTTACAAATATCTATCGCACGTATTTTTGCTCTTCTTGGTCCTTATTTGTCACTGGGTATTCATTTCGCAGCCGGTAATTTTATTCGTGACGCCATGCAAGGGAAACCAGTTGTAGTTAATGGTAATGGTTTGCCCTGCAGATCTTATCTTTATGCAGCGGACCTTACCGTTTGGTTGTGGCATTTATTGGTGCGTGGGCAGCTTAATACTGCCTACAATGTCGGCTCAGACGAGTCCGTGTCAATTAAGCAGTTGGCGGAGCGAACATCTGTAGTCTTGGGAACGGGTGAATTTCAAGTGCTAGGCGCAAATGATGCTGGTTGGAATTTAGGTAGGTATGTACCTGACACTAGCCTGGTTGGTCGTGAGTTAGGATTATATAAAACGGTCTCTTTAGACGAGTCCATACGTAGAACCGCGCTTTGGCATGGTTGGAAGGGAAAGCAATGAAAATGAAATTATCAGATTATGTCGCTCAAAAAGCAGTTGAACATGGAATAAAACATGTATTCATGGTCACTGGTGGTGGCGCGATGCATCTTAATCACTCGTTTGGTACGCACAAAGAGTTAGAGTGCATATTCAATCATCACGAGCAAGCTTGTGCGATTGGTGCAGAAGCCTATTATCGTCTTACTAATCGTTTGCCAATCGTGAATGTAACCTCAGGTCCCGGGGGAACTAATACCATTACTGGCGTTTATGGCGCATGGGTTGACTCTATTGGTATGCTGGTAATCTCTGGACAAGTCAAATGGGAAACGACTGTACGCAGTACAGGGCTTCCGTTGCGACAATATGGAGACCAGGAACTGGACATCGAGGAACTTGTACGTCCTGTGACTAAGTATTGTGTCATGGTGACTGAGCCTGAAACGATCAGGTATCACTTAGAAAAGGCCATGTATCTTGCCACATCAGGTCGTCCAGGTCCGGTCTGGCTGGATATTCCACTTAATGTCCAAGCCGCTCAAATCGATACTGAAAATTTAAAGGGATTCGATCCTTCTGAGTTGACAGAGCCATGGAAATCAACAGATCTGATCGTAGCCAGTAAAGATATCTTTGAGAAGATCGCCAGTGCTAAACGCCCGGTGGTGTTTGCTGGCGGCGGTGTGCGGCTAAGTGGCCAACATGAAGCATTTATCAAGTTGGTTGAGAAGTTAGGCATCCCGGTAGTCTCCGGTTGGAATGCACATGATGTTATCTGGAATGCACACCCTAATTACGTCGGACGACCAGGATCGATTGGCGACAGAGCTGGCAACTTTGCTGTGCAAAATGCCGATCTGTTATTGATTTTAGGTAGTCGGCTTAATATTCGTCAGGTGAGTTATAACTGGAAGTCCTTTGCTCGTGAAGCCTACAAGATATGGGTGGATATTGATGGAACTGAGCTGAAAAAACCTACGGTTAAGGCCGATATGCCCATTGTGGCCAGCTTGGCAGACCTGATGCCAGTGATGATCAGGCAACCCTATGCGGGGGCAACGGCAGACCATGTTTCATGGCTTGGCTGGTGTAAAGAAAGGCAACGTCGTTTTCCAGCTGTTTTACCTGAGTACTGGAATAACGAACGAATTAACCCGTATTGTTTCATGCATACGCTGTTTGAACAATTGCCAGAGGGGCAAAAAGTAGTCACAGGGAATGGCAGTGCTTGTGTTGTCAGCTTCCAAGCCGCGGAACTCAAACCAGGACAGCGTCTATGGACGAATTCAGGTTGTGCTACGATGGGCTATGATTTGCCCGCATCTATTGGTGCCTGCAAGGCATCAGGTGGCGAGCCTATTGTTTGTTTAGCAGGTGACGGCAGTATCATGATGAACTTGCAAGAGTTACAGACTATCGTTGGTGAACGCTTGCCTATCAAGATATTCATACTCAACAACAGTGGTTACGTCTCTATTTTCCAGACACATCGCAACTTCTTTAATGGGGTTGAGGTAGGGGGTGGACCTAAAAGTGGCGTGACCTTCCCCAACTTTGAACGATTAAGTGCGGGCTTTGATATCCCTTACCTGCGTTGTTCGACACATGCTGAGATGGCTAAAAAGATCGCTGAGACGATGGCGATCGATGGTCCTGTGATATGTGAGTTGATGATAGATGAAGAGCAGCCCTTTGCACCTAAGCTGGGTGCGAAGCAGCACTCGGATGGCCGCATTACTTCTCCTCCTCTTGAAGATCTATCACCGTTCCTGTCACGTGAAGACTTGCGAGACAATATGATCATAGATTTGTTAGAGGAAGAATAAGTGTGCAATTAAACAATTGGCTCCTAAAAGGCCAAATGTTGGCAGAGCAGCATCAAGTCAAAATTAGGTTTTTGTTGGCGGGTTTTTTAAATACCGCTTTTGGCTTGGGTACCTTCCCTGTGCTCTATTACATGCTGGCAGCATGTAAGTTACATTACCTGATTATTCTTACAATAAGTCAGGTGATTTGTATAAGCTTTGCTTTCCTCACCAATAAGTTTTTGGTGTTCAGAACAAAGGGGAATTATGTATCTGAAATTTTGAAATTCATCACGTTTCATCTTTCATATTTTATTGTTAATCTATTCGCACTTCCGGTGCTAGTCGAGTTGTTTCATTTTGACCCTGTGATTGCACAAAGTCTCTTTGCTGTATTGGTGATAGCCTCCAGCTATTTTTGGCATAGTCGAATCACATTTTTTTTATCAAAGTAAGGTCTTCAGTTAAATGGCTGTAAAAAACTTTTTATCACGTTGTTGCCCAGTCTGCGGACATAATCCACCAAAGAAGAATTTGGTGAGTACCGAGAAAAAGGCTGAAGACTCTAACTTAGATCAATTGACCCAATCTTGGAATGGATTCTTTAAAGAAAAAATTCTCTTTTCATATGCGTGTTGTGAAGGTTGTGGGCTACTGTATTGCCCAACTTTTTTTAATGATGAGCAGCTTGAGAAGCTTTATGGCCAAATGCCAGCCAATATGGACGAGGTTCCTCAGGCCGCATTAAGAAATACGCAGTACGGTTACTTTAATTTTTTAAAGCAGTCTTCGCCACTCAAGGGCGGATTTATAGAAATAGGCCCAGACATCGGTCTATTTACCGAACATTGTGTACGTGAAGGCGCCTTTGATGAGTACTGGTTATTTGAACCGAACCGAGTAGTTAAGCCTGTTTTGGAGGCCGTCGTTCATGGGCATAAGTCACACATTATTCATGAAATGACGGACTTTAGTGCTGTACCTGATGCATCGGTGAGTGCAGTGGTGATTATTCATGTGATGGATCACCTGCTTGATCCAGTATCTACTTTGACACAACTCAGAACAAAACTGACTAGCGGCGCACGACTCCTGATTGTTACGCACGATGAGTCCTCCTTGCTACGTCGAATTTTTGGCTGGCGTTGGCCGGCATTTTGTTTGCAACATCCGCAGATCTATAACCTAAAATCAACGCAGGCGCTACTCGAAGCGGCAGGATATGACGTGGTAGAACAACATAAGACAGTCAATCATTTTAAAATAAGTTTTTTGATTAAGCATGGATTATGGGCGTTAGGACTTAAAGTGAAATCTGTTCCAAGTTTTTGGAACGTTACTGTAGGACTGAAACTCGGCAATATATTGACAATCGCAACGCCTAAACAAGGAATCACACATGGCAAATAAAAAACCTTTATTGAGTATTGTGACACCTTGTTTTAATGAGGAAGCTAACGTTGAAGAACTTTACCGAAGGGTTAAAGCTTCAGTCGCAGCAGTCGATAAATATGATTTTGAATTTATTTTTATCGATAATCACTCTGAAGATAGCACTGTTGAAAAACTAAAAGCGTTAGCGGCAACTGACCCGGCAGTGAAGCTGATTGTGAATACCAGAAATTTTGGACATATACGCTCCCCCTATTATGGAATTTTACAATCACGCGGCTTAGCTACTATTTATTTAGCATCTGACTTACAAGATCCGCCAGAAATGATTCCAGAATTTATTCGCTATTGGGAGGAGGGCTATAAGCTTGTGATGGCAACGAAGCCACACAGCGAAGGGCCCGCATTAATGCACTACATGCGCAAGTCGTACTATCGATTATTAGATGGAATTTCAGACATAACTGTCGTGAATGATTCCACAGGGTTCGGCCTTTACGACCAAGTTGTGCTCAACCAACTCAGGCAGTTGAACGAACCGTATCCTTTCTTGCGTGGTTTGATCTGTGAGCTAGGGTATGAGATTAAGACTATTCCATTTCTTCAGGCACGACGATTGCGTGGAATTACGAAGAATAACTTATACACGTTGTATGACATTGCCATGCTCGGCATTGTGAGTCACTCAAAGCTACCGATACGAATTGCCGCCTTTGTCGGGTTCACCCTTGGCTTAGTCAGCCTTATAACTGCCATTGTTTTTATTGTACTAAAGTTGGTCTATTGGGATGCCTTCCCTTTAGGAATTGCGCCATTGGTTATTGGACTTTTTTTTATGCTAGGCATTCAGTTGATGTTTATAGGTATTTTGGGTGAGTACGTAGGCTCTATCCATACATATCTTCAAAAGCGCCCGTTAGTTGTAGAAAAAGAAAGAGTTAACTTTTAAAGCTTAACCAAAATATTTCAGGGTAATAGTAAATGCGTATTTTTAAAATTAATAAAAATTGGGCTGATTTAGTCACCCCTGCACTTGAAGCATTGGCATTTGTTGCAGTGTTAAGTACTTTTGGCATCGGCTTTATTGCTAGTCATGTTGAGAAGTCCGGGTATTCTGTAAATTTCTATACTCTAACAAGAGTTGTAATGTTCGCATCTGTTTTGGGCTTGATTGCCATTTATAGGCCACTTAGAAGATTAAATATTTTCCCCATTAGTTCTTCTTCATTAATGTTTACTAATGTAAATTCCATATTTTTTATTGTTTGCACGCTAATTAGTTATTTTGTTCTGATTAAACTTGGATCGGCAAGAGAGTTAATTTTTTCGGGTGCCGTTTTAGCAGGCTATCTTGGATTATATTTACTTGCAGTAATAAATAAAAATCAACTTTCTATAAATACTTTTGCTATTAAATCTAAGTTTGTGTTTTTTCTTGTTGCTTTTTCATTAATGGCACCAATTTTAACAGCAAAATTTATTAATTCAGAATCATATGTTGATGAAAGTTTGAAAAATTATGTAATAGAACACAACAGAAAGATTGATTCGAGCCAGAAAGATTTTTTTGATATTAAGTTAACAGAAATTGAAATGACGAATGTTAATTCGAATATTAATTATTTGAATGTCGTTGGAAATGGTCTTAATGGCGCTTATTATGAGTTGCATTCATTAGGTCAAAACTCCTTTATTCGTTTTTATCTCCATAGGAAAGATCTAACACCGTTATGTTTATTGGGTGACTATCTAAGTTATAAAGATAATATTGATTTTGGTGGATGCTTAGTTAAACTTGCATCTGCATCAGAAGGCAATATTAAATCTATAGTTTCTATTCTAAATAGCGTGCCTATTGAAAATAAAAATATTAAAAAAATAATCTATTCGGAACTAAATTCTATATTTATCGATAACAATTATATTGTCAAGTCAGATGATGTTGAAGATTTAGGTGTTTTAATATTTGTCAAAGGTGCTTACTTTCATCACTACAATTCAATAGCACATACAATAAATGGAGCGAAACCCCTATCAACCTACTTTGCTAATCAATATGGATTTGGTCCATTATTTATTTCATCGACAATAGCAAAAATTTTGAAGATACCAATTTTTGACGGAATATATTTATCAATAATACTTGTCAATATTTTGGTGTTTTTTTTACTACTGTTTGGATTAAGTAGGGGAGAAAGAAGCAATGAACTTTGGTTAGGTTTTGCTATGTCAATTTTGATAACGTATTTTATTTCAAACGTCTTAGCGCCTTTTTTGTATTATGTCAGATATTTTCCAACAGTAATTTTGGGCTTATTGTTTTATAAAGCCACAGTGAATGACATTTCTATAAAGAAAAACACAAAGTACACTGTATTGCTAATAATTTGCATGTGTTTAATCTCATTTTACAACTTTGAGTACGCCGTTATTACATTTTTAGCCGTTCTCATTGCTGGAATAGTGACTTCTGAAATGTTTTATATTAGTTTGGGTTTAATTTTTATACTTTTGAGCATAGTGCCAAAGTTGGTCCAGTTTACATTTGGAATAGCCGGTCAAAATAGTGTAAATTACTTAAATTATATTTCAGGAGTTGGGTTTGGGAGTAGTTGGGGACTGATAGTCTATTTATTTATGATATCCGTTTCTGTTGTTTATTACATCCTTATTAAGGAATTTAAAAGTACGGAAGTTAAAAAAGAGTTAATTGTATTAGCTTTTATTACTGCATTGCTTTTAACGAAAATTATATGGATGGGCTCTGCTAATCATATCGGGCCTATTTTCTTGATGTTAGCTTTCCTCGTTGCAGGAATAAAGCACAGCATTAAAGAATCCCCGAACTTAAATTCTCATTTGAATGTGCTTAATGTTTATTCCAGTATAACTATACTAATCTTTATCATTGGGCTATTAAGTTGGCCCCATTTCTTTCAGAACACTAAGTTTTCTAATATAAAATATGTACATAATAATATAAGTAATATTTTTAAAATACCTAGTGGCTTGTCTGAAAAGCTGCAGGAATTTAAGAGTATTTATAAGCAAGGTGATCTTGTAATAAGTCCTATTGATAATGCTTTGTCTTTATCGCTCGGAAAGCAATTAACTTCGAATTTTCCTGATTTATCCACAAATCTAAACAGCTTAGTTGATGTGATTCTTGTAAGTAATGCTTACACAAAAAATCATGTTGATAGAGTAATTGTCGACCAAAATGTAGTTGAAATTAAAGAGAGGCAATTTAGTTATTATCAAGCAGGGAAGAATACAACTAAATTGAGGTCTCTATATATAGACCACTTTGTAAACGTCTCTAGAATGGAATTGATATATAAAAATTTACTTTCTTCTGGGTTTTATGTATGTGATAAAAATCATGGGTTTGTAGCACTGTGCAGAGATAGCAACAGAAATTTTAATGATGATTAAGCAATTAGATTGCTTTTAAATATATCGGATTCCTCTTTGCTCATTTTTAAAAATTTTAAAAATATCCAATTTTGGGTTGGATTATGTTCTGTGCTTCTTGCAATGCTCTTTTACAATTGTATATTTTTTAACAGATACTTTCCAATTACTGAAGGGTGGTTTTCGGCTTATGCGCATCTAATTCGTTCCGGACAGGTTCCATATCGTGATTTTTATCTTTTCTTAACACCTCTGTACCCGATGCAGATTGCGGGCTTCCAAGCATTGTTTGGTGAAAGTTTCATTGGATTACGCATACTAGGTATTGTCGTTATTTTGACCCTCTCATTATTCTTATATTTAATAATAATTAGAAGATTTACTCCCTTAGTATCTACAGTATCTACAGTGACTGCAATGATTTATTACCAGTCTGGTGTTGCTCACATAACTTATGATTTCATTCAATTATTCACATTATATGCCCTGGCAGCGACTTACCTGATTATTCGGTATTCTGAAAATATATGTATTGGGACGAATAGCACAAATAAATATTTTGCTCCATTATTATTTTTTGCAGGAGTTATGGTATCTCTAGCTTTTCTCACCAAACAAAGTAATGGGAGCTTGCTAGTAGTATTTTCTATTTTTGCGGTTATTTTTTCTACTATCGGTGTGAGTCGAGTTTTTCGGATTTGGAACATATTGTCTTACATGTTCGGGATGTTATTGCCGATAATATTTACATCAATTTGGTTGTACATAGTAGGCGCATTTCCAACATTTATGGATCAGGTGTTCTTTGGTGCAATTGCCTCAAAGGGATCAATGGGACATATCCTATTTTCATGGATGAGTCTTGTGAATAAAGACTATCTGAGGCAATTATTATTAATTTTAGTATATTTATTGCCTCTTTTTATATTAAGTTTAATCGGAACAGTAATTGCGACATATAAAGTTAATAGTAGTAGCGGTGATTCTCGTATTAAAGATTCGTATGGGATTTTGATATTTTTCATATTATTCATTAGTGTTGTAGCCTTTTCGTACTGTGGTACAGATATTTTTAATCTTTCATCTGTGGCTCATAATCGAGAGTTAGCTAATTATGTCATTGTTGTAATTTCAACTGCACTAATAACCGCATTGATGTTGTCATTAATTTTTCATAGGTTTTTACTTGGTAGCGTTAGTTTTAGTGATCGAACTCTAGGGGTTACTGTGGTAATGGCCATAGGCCTTATATTTGGAAATGGCACATCGGCAGGGCTTAGTGAAGTTAGTGTCTTCCTTGGTTTTTCATTGGCTTTAGCATATCTAATGAGCCTGCCAAATGTTTACGGAATTGTTAAAGTTGTTATTATTTTCATATGTCTTAGCTTCATCTTATTTATAACAAGTGTAAAGTTTAGACAGCCATATGTTTGGTGGTATACATCGGTACCGGATGTCAGGACAAGTGTAACTCCTTCAAAGTTGCCACTATTGTCTGGGTTTTGGTTGCCACCTGAGACAAATGAGTTGCTTGAGAGCGCTACGCTAGTTATCAAAGAGCACTCTCGACCAGATGATGATGTTTTCACGTTTCCAAATATCCCTGGATTTTATTTACTTGCTAACCGTTGGCCTAAATCAAAAGTTGTAGTTTCTTGGTTTGATTTTTTGCCTGACATGCCTGCTCGAATCGAGGCAAAACGTATTTTGACAACACCTCCGGCCGTTATTGTTAATCTAAAATTACCGGAAACGACTTGGATGGTGCACGAAAGGCTTTTCAGGCAAGGAATGCCTCTTGGGCAACGAGATATTCAGGATGCCATTGAAATTTTGACAGTGCAAAATAGATTGTATCTTTTAGAGTTCTCTCGTGAGTTATCCCCTGGACTAGTGCTCGAGATATGGCACAAGAAAGAACTCATATAAATATGTATTAAATTGCACTCATGTTAAATGAAATTAACAGTATTTAAAAATATGGTGTTAGTTAAGTTATTTGACTAAGCCTTAACGATGGGGATCTAATGATAGCTCGAACTAATAAAAATATACTTTTTTTCGTATTATTTATTGCTATTGTTTCACTGGCTTTATATATAACTGCAGCTCAGCTGGGCTCCAGTAAATATACGACCAATAATGTAGAAACGATTAATGAACAATCGTATGTATTTGGTGAAACTTCATCTGTCGAATTGGGAAGTATAAAGAATGCAGATAATGCATTTATTCATTTAAAATTGCGCTTTCGTGCTAATAGCACAGAAGGTTATCCTAACGTGTTCCAAACAGCCCCGGCTAATCAGGGCCTGCGCATGGAAATTTCAGGATCAACAGCTGCACTTATTGTCGCTGATTATTCATTACCTGACGATTTGAAGGGGCTTATATTAACCTCTTCACTGAAGACTGGGCAGTGGTATTCTCTAGAGATTAATGCGTTGAATGGCGCATATATTAACGCCTTCTTGGATGGTAATCTTGTGGCGGATTATGTAAGTGCTGGTATATTTATGGAAACAACACGTTTTTTAGTAGGGGAAGGGTTTGACTCGACTCGCATTTTTCGTGGAAGTATAGATGATATTTCAGTAACAAAAGGTAATCGCTCTTCATCATGGAGTTTATTGATTGGGCAATGGTTGTTAATTTTGTTATGTGGTGCAGCATTTCTGATCTCGGTAACTCAAAAAAATTACTATACGAATCTTAAAGACCCATTTGAGTCGGCAACTAATGAACTTTACTACCTGACGATTTTGTTTGGGTCAATAATAGCCATAATTTCAATAGCTCTACTTTTAATTCGCTTGTATGGGTTGCAGCACATCGGGCATTCAAAATGGCTTGTTCATCTTTTGCTACCCATTATTTTAATTACAATTGTAATTTTAAACAAGTTGGATATCCTCTTGTGGAGACCGGTCAAATGGCTAATAAGCTTAGTATTAGTGATATACGCCATCTCTATGGTGGGTTCAATTCATAATAAAATACACGCTTATGATACTTTTATTCTTGCCATGTTAGTTTTCTGTCCGCTGGCTTTTGCAAAGATAGAGTCGCTTTCAAAATATAAAGAAAGCAAAACCCGGCTTTTTGCCTTTGCACTTTATGTGATTTTATTGGCACTTTCGTGGAGCTCACTTGTAGATCTTACAAACTGGAATGCTTTTAGACAGATGTTAGAGGCTAATTTTTCAATTAGCATTATTGGCGCTTTTCTTGTTTTAAGAGCAGTGTTTTTCATCCTTTCCAAACCATCAACCGCTATTGAGGTTTTGCATTATAAGTTCGGTTCTTTTCGAGAATTTAAACGTTTACTCCCGCTGATTTTTTTAGATATATCAATAATCTATGTCTTTTTTTGGATTAGTTTTCGCGAAGATAGCCTCTTTATTCCAGGTTCAGAATACCATTGGGCGTACTTTGTTGGGGTTGTTGAGGGAGTCAGAAATGGAGGGTGGCTACTGTGGGATACGCCATCCCAGTATGGATTTTTGAATATACTATTGGCTTCATTAGTACCATCGACTTCTGCTTGGCAGTCATTTTACATTTTTCAAGGGATATTATTGTTCTTAGTTTCTGTAGGTATTTATCTAGCAGCAATACGATGTATTGCTTCTTCCATTTTTGTCAGGTTAGCTACTTTTTCTATTATTTTCATGTCACTTTTTTTTGCAGACCCGGAGTTAATTGGCCCATATCCTTTTCCTTCATCGTCTGTGGTCAGGTTCTTCTGTGTTTATTTGCTAGTACTTATGGCTTGTTTCATACCGAAATTCGGAATAAAACAAGCCATAACGCTTTCCATTGTTTGGTCGCTCGCCTTAATCTGGTCTGCAGAAAGCGCAATTTACGGGACAGCAATCTTTCTCTTTGTTATTGTGGCCCTCCTTCTCACCTATTCAACCGTAAATAATCGTCTCGAACTGGCAGTTAAGTATGGCTTGATTGCAACTCTGTGCTTAGTAACGGTCCTTGTAATGTTGTTTACCTTTTATTTTGTGAGATTAGGTGTGGTACCAGACTTATCCAGCTTTTACGAGCATGCCATCGGATATGCGGAGGGCTTTGGATACGTACCATTTTCACTTAGTGGTCCCGGAAATTTATTGCTTTTGGTGTTCATGGGGATTTCAATTTTGTGCATGGGTGCGATTCGACTAGGAGGCGATGCAAATGATGACACGGTGGCACCATTTGCGGCTATGGCAGGTTGCATATGGGGAATTTCGACCTATTATATCGGCAGACCAGTGCCTCAGAATATTACGGCAATGTTGCCACTTATTGTGATGACAGTTTATTTTTCGGTAATGCTATCCAAGCGAATGAGCCCGCAGAGAGTATATTCATTGCCCATTAAAATTGTCGCTATTCCCCTATTATTTTTAGTGCTGATCCCAGTATTCAATTTAAAATGGGTAAATAATTTAGCTCAAATCAAATCTTTTACTTCAAATGTTACGGCTAATCTACCAAAAGCTACAGATGAGTTGCAGCAGCTTATTGATAATATTCAACCACTGACTGACGAGTCTATCGTTTATTACGGGGATGACGCCGCGCCGCCTATTTTATCCGGTGACTATGCTAGGCTTAATGAAAGGAACTGGTTGCCTATACCTCTCCAGTTGCTAGAGCAGCCATTATCCGAAGCACGGAGAAAGCTCTATCTCACTAGATATATTTGCCGCAATCAGCCAAATGGAGGGATTCTAGTGAATAGAAATAGTGATTCTATTCTAGTGAGGCTTCAGGGGTTTCTGCATGAGTTAAACCAATTTTATGATGTACAGGAAGTCATATTAGGTGATGAATTTACGATGCATCGTTATTCTGGAATAAATCTACAACATTGCCCCGCAGAAGTTGGTAAGAAAACATCGTGAAAATAAGTATTAGACAAAGCGTAAGACTTTTAATACGAACTTCAATTATTGATTTACTCAATAGATTTTTATCTCTAACAGGTATAAGTAAAGCTGTACTTGCATCTTTGTTAGTGAAAAGCTGGCAAATGTTAGCTGGTGCACTGACACTGATTTTGGTTGCCCACTTTTTTACATCAGAAGAACAGGGGTATTTTTACACTTTTAACAGCGTAATAGGATTACAAATAATTTTCGAAATGGGTCTTTCGTTTGTTATTTTACAATTCTCAGGACATTACTTTGCAAGTTTAAGTTGGCTTAAGCTAGGCGCAATTAAGGGCGATTCAAGTAATGTAAAAAAATTCCTTCTCTTACTTAATCATGCTGTGTTTTGGTATGCACTTGCGGCCATTATTATGGCGCTATTACTTTTAACGGCAGGGTTGTATTTTTTTAGCCATCAGAAATCTAATTTAAGCGAAATATCATGGCAATTGCCGTGGATTTTTCTAGTCATTTTCACCGCTTTTAATCTTTTGTGCACGCCAAGTTTAGCTGCGATTGAAGGTAGTGGGCAGGTGGTAAATGTTAATCGCTTGAGGCTTGCTCAAGGGGTTGTCAGCAGTTTCCTCAGCTGGATATTACTAGTTTTGGGTGCAAGGCTATGGATTGCAGTAATCCCTGTTCTTGTTGCTTCTACAACATCTAGTTATTGGTTATTGAGATTCTTTCCCATCTTAATTAAAAGTGTAGTTAAAGTAGATCGGGCTGAAGGTAAGGACATTTTTTCTTGGAAGCATGAAGTATGGCCGATGCAATGGCGAATAGCCATCAGTTGGATTTCTGGATATTTCATCTTTCAATTATTTACACCAGTGTTGTTTTATTATCATGGAGCTGTTGAGGCAGGAAAGATGGGTATGAGTATTGCCATTGCTACAATTTTAACCAGTGTTGGATTTGTCTGGATGCAAGCAAACTCACCCTCACTGACCAAGCTGGTCTCTAATAGCAATTGGAAAGAATTTGATCGAACTTTTTTTCAGCTTTTTATGCAATCTTCTGCATTCGTATTTATATCGATTGTAACTATAGTTACTTGCTTATCACTGTTTAAGGGGGTATCAATTTTAGAACGAGTTTTGCCTCTCCTTGAAATGATCATGCTTCTTATTGCCTTCTCTATTTCTCATATTGTTGGTGCATTAGCTTATTACTTAAGGTTGCATAAACGTGAGCCTTTTATGGTGTTGTCGGTGATTGGTGCAATTATTCTTACTGCAAGTATTCTGTATTTTGGCCGTATCTATGGTGCGAGGGGTATGGTGATTTCTTTATTGAGTATTAATGTACTTTATGGCCTGCCAACTGCTTTATGGCTCTGGAATAAGCTACGACGTGAATGGCACTAAGCACCACTTACAAATGTGTTATTAAGGTTAGATAAAATGAATAATATTATGCTGTCAATTGCAATCCCAACATTTAACCGTGCTGAGTGGCTTAGGTTATGTTTATCTCGATTAGTCCCGCAACTTGAGGGGCTTAATGAGCAGGTTGAAGTTAAAATATATGACAACGCTTCACCTGATAATACTGGTGAAGTAGCTAAATCATTTCTGATTGAAAACCTTCCATTAACTTACATAAGGAATTCTGAAAATATTGGCTCAGATAGAAATATCGCACAGTGCTTTAATCTCGCAAAGGGACGTTATGTGCTCATTTTGGGTGATGATGATGTGCTCTTAGATGGCGCTTTGCAAAAAATTATGTCTTTATTGAGCTCTGGTGAATATGGTGCAGTTTTTGTGAGTGCCTACGGTTATAACAACAACTTCATCAAAGAAAGGCCATTTCAGATGATTGCCGCTCCAATTATTTTTAGTGATATGGACACTTATGTAAAAAAATGCTCTACAAATGCGGCATTTATTTCATCAATTATTATTAATCGATCTTGTGCCGTTGATACTGATGCTCAAAGTTTTGTTGGAACTGCTTTAGTTCAGACTTATTTATTCTATGAGGCGATTAGTCGAAATCATCAAACAATTTTTGTTCCAGAGTATCTAATCGCGGCCAAACGGATTGAAAATAGAGACTACGACGTAGTTAACATATTTACTCATGATTTTAATATGGCTTTGCAGTATCTGGTAGATCGAGGCCTGTCTTTATCAACGGTTGTATCGATTAACAAGAAGTTGTTGTGGTATTTTTTACCTATCCATCTCATTAATCTAAGAGCCACCAACATAGAAAAGTCTCGCGTTGAAGATGCCTACAACAATCTTTACAACCTTTATCATCAGGAGCCTTTGTTTTGGCTTTGTTGTATGCCTATTCTAAAGTTTCCAGCTAGCTTGGCGCGTCTCTGGGGCTATGGATTGATTGTTCTGGGGCGGTTAGTAAATGGCGAGTTTGGTCGTCTTTGGGTGGCTGTGCAAGAGAAATTAAATAGGAAAAGTGAAGTTTGAAAACAAAAATACACTTGTCGGTAGTGAGTCATGGACAGGCACAGATAGTGAGCCTGCTACTGGATGATTTGAAAATGGTTGCAACGGAAAATGATATTGTTGTGACATTGACTCTAAATATCCCTGAAACTTTGCCATTTGATATAGAAACATTTCCTTTTCTAATCCGGATTGAAAAAAATGCAATAGCCAAGGGGTTTGGTGCAAACCATAATGCTGCATTTTATAAATATCAGAATGATTCGACTTATTTTTGTGTAGTTAACCCGGATATTCGACTCAATCAAGACCCTTTTCCTGCATTGCTTACATGCCTAAATAATGATGCTATCGGCTTAGCCGCCCCAATGGTTGTGGGCGAAAATGGCTTGCAGGAAGATAGCGCACGTTTATTTCCGACACCATTTAAAATACTTTGCAAAGTCTTCAGTGGAGGCAAAGGCAGTGACTACGAAATTAAGAATGAGCCAATTTATCCTGATTGGGTGGGCGGAATGTTCATGTTATTCCCGCGAGAAATATTCGAGAAGTTGAATGGATTTAATGAGCGATTCTTTCTTTACTATGAAGATGTAGATTTGTGCGCTAGATTGAGATTGCTCGGCTATGAAGTGGCTTTGTGTCCAGCGGCCAAGGTGGTTCATGATGCACGCAGAAGCAGTCATGGCAGTTTTAGGTATTTGAAGTGGCACCTTACGAGTATGTTACGTTTTTTTTGCTCTGTAGTATTTTTGCAAGTATTTTGGCGAAAATTTTCGAGAGTGCATGTTAAGTGAGTATTTCTGCGGTTGCGATTAACAAAAAACAAACTGACCACCTGCGCGTGCGGGGCGCGTTTTACGAATTTCTGTGCCTATGGTGGGGTCAAGGTTTACCCAGTAAACTTCGCCGCGTTTAAATTGGTCGCTTTTTACCATTGCCAATCATCCTGCTCAATGGTGGTTTCTTTTAAATCAGCTAAAACGTCAGCGTCTTTATCCGCTTGATAGCCTGTAAACCAGCCTTGGCGGTGCTGTTGGGCGATAGGCTCAATAATAATGCGGTTGTTTTAAACGCGCATTTCAACGGCATCACCAATTTCACACGCTGCAAGCAGTGCTGCGGGAATGAGCACGCCACGGGAGTTTCCGATTTTTATTAATGAGGTTTGCATCAAAAATCTCCGATTAAACGTATGTACAATGTTATAACTAAAAAATAATGAAATGCAAATAGAATTGCTGTCAAAATATCACTTTACTTAATCACAAGAAATATGTCTCTGATTCTCATCCCCGCAACTGAATACGAACTCACCGCCATCCGCGCCCAAGGTGCGGGTGGGCAAAATGTGAATAAAGTATCGAGTGCAATCCATTTGCGTTTTGACATTAAAGCTTCGTCTTTAAGTGATTGGCTTAAAGAAAGATTGCTGCATTTAAAAGATAGCCGCATCAACGATGAAGGTGTGTTGGTGTTAAAAGCGCAACAATATCGTACGCAAGAGGCGAATAAAAAAGATGCAATTAAGCGTTTACATGAAATTGTAAATGCTGCCAATCAAGTTAAACCTACACGTTATGCTACGCGCCCGAGTTATGGTTCTAAGCAACGGCGCTTAGAAGGCAAGACAATTCGCGGGCAGATTAAGCATTTGCGTGGCAAAATAGCGGGTGAATGATTAAACATAAATTTTCTCTAAACCGTCATTCTGTACCAGTGTTTGGCATCCCCACAGAATATATCTGCTAAAGCAGATTATTCATGTGTGAAGCATAGCGAAGAATGACGGGGTGATGGGTGGTGAGCATTACAATTTTTTGCAGTGGACTTAAATACGAAACAACATGAATATTCTTGCCTTTGATACCTCAACTGAATACCTATCACTCGCCCTGCTAAAAGGTGAAGAGACGTTTACATTTGACATTAACGCAGGGCAAACGCATTCGCAAATTATTTTGCCGCAAATTCAAGTTTTGCTGGATTCTGCAAATATGCAATTAAAAGATTTGCACGGCATTGCTTTCGGTGCAGGGCCGGGCTCTTTTACCGGGGTGCGCATTGCTGCTGGTGTGGCGCAAGGTTTGGGCTTTGGTGCTAACTTGCCTGTGGTGGGAGTGTGTACGCTAATGGCATTGGCGGAAGCCAGTGGAGTAAGTAAGGTTGTGGCGTGCTTAGACGCGCGCATGGGCGAGGTTTATCATGCGGCTTATGTTAAAGATGCTGCTGGGTGGCAAACTGTTATTGAGCCAGGTTTGTATAAACCAGATGCAGTGCCTGCAATTGAGAGTGATGGTTGGGTGGGCGCGGGCAGTGGCTGGCACACATATTCTGAGATTTTAAGCACGGCTTACAGTGGGCAGGTGGAAGTAATTCAGCCAGCATTGCTGCCTACCGCGGAGGCTATTTTAAAGTTAGCACAACCTGTATTTGCAAGCGGAGAGGCTAAATCGGCTAGTGAAGCCATGCCCCTTTATATCCGTAATCGGGTCGCGCTTAAAACGTCAGAGCGTGAGCAGGGTTTAAGGTTATGAGTGCAATGCCTAAACCCCAATATCAATTTCGTCCTATGGTTGCGAGCGATCTAGACGCCGTCATGCAAATTGAGCCGCATATTTACTCACACCCGTGGACACGCGGTAATTTTAGTGACTCGCTTAAATCTGAGCATATTGCTTGGGTGCTGGAGCATGATGAAAAAATCATTGGTTACGCGCTAATGATGATGGTACTGGATGAAGCGCATTTGCTCAATTTAAGTATTACCAAAGCCTATCAAAAGCAAGGTTTAGGACGATATTTGTTAGAACACATGATACAGATTGCTCAAAAGCTAAAAGCGGCCAATATGTTTTTAGAAGTGCGTTCAAGTAACATTTCTGCCATCGCTTTATATGAAAATATCGGGTTTAATGAGATGGCAATACGCCGTGGTTATTATCCCGCGCAAAACGGGCGCGAAGATGCCGTGTTAATGGGACTGGCTTTATGAGCATGATGACACGTGAAGACATGTTGCGAGAGTTGGAGTTGCTCCCCGTTTGGCAATTGCGCGCGCCTTTGCCAACGCAAATCATGCCGCCTCAAGCTGAGGTGGCGCAAGCCAAACAAACACAGGTAAACTCAGATAAAGTAGAGCCAAACCCAGACGCAGAAAAACTGCAAGTTGGCGCGACAGCCCCTATAGCGCCGCCACAGTTTATGCATATTGCGAGCGAAGAGGGCGAATGGTTGTTTATATTGCCCGATGCGCCATTGCCAGCAGATGAAGCGCAGTTGCTACAAAACATTTTTATTGCGCTGCGGATTAAAGTTAAGCCGGCTCAGGTTTCAGCTAATGTTAGCGAAGCGGTCGCCACGTTGCAGCCTAAACGCGTGATTGCGATGGGCGAGGGCGTCGGTCAATATTTGCTGGCTAGCGATGCGTTGCTTAAAGACTTGCGTGGTGTCATTCATGCATGGCAAGCCACGCAGTTGGTGGTGACTTATGATTTAGCACATTTGTTAAAAGTGCCGACTGACAAGGCCGACACATGGCGTGACCTGTGTCTGGTGCTTGCGCACTAATAGGGATATCTAATGTCTATCCAGCATTGAATTTAAAAAAACAGGCACCATATGTAAAACATAGCGTGCTAAATATATTGATTACCTGGAGTGAATATGCAGAAAATATTTTTAAAATTATTAGCGGTGTTGTTAGTACTCAATTTAACAGGTTGTGGTTACAACACTTTTCAATCGCTAGATGAAGAAGCAAAAGCCAGTTGGTCTGAAGTGCTCAATCAGTACCAGCGCCGTGCTGATTTAGTGCCTAATTTAGTGAATGTGGTTAAAGGCTATGCTGCACATGAGCAGGAAGTGCTGACTGAGGTGTCTAACGCGCGTTCTAAAGTGGGTAGCATACAAGTCACCCCTGAGCTATTGAATGACCCTGAAGCCTTTGCTAAATTTCAGGCGGCGCAAGGACAAATGACCTCTGCGTTATCCCGCTTAATGGCTATTGCAGAAAATTACCCAAATTTAAAAGCGGATCAAGGCTTTAGAGATTTACAAGCGCAACTTGAAGGCACGGAAAACCGCATTACCGTTGCACGTAATCGTTACATTGAAACCATTAAAAATTACAACGTAGCCGTGCGTTCTTTTCCTCAAAACCTTACCGCAATGATGTTTGGCTATAAAGCTAAGCCATCATTCACGGTCGAGAATGAGAAAGAAATTTCAGTCGCGCCAACGGTAGATTTTGGTGACAAGAAATAACCTTGGTGCTTAATTGGTCTTCCTTTAATCTATATTCCTTTATTCGCGTGTCTTATACTATAAAAGCAGGTTTACTCGCAGTTTGTACCATGCTGTTATTTGCATCGTGCAATCTGCGTGCAGAGCTTGTGTCTATCCCCGTATTAAAAACGCATGTTACTGATTTAACACAGACGCTGACAGCCGAGCAGCAAAGCCTGCTTGAAGCAAAATTGGCTAGTTTTGAGCAACAAAAAGGCAGCCAAATTGCGGTGTTGATTGTTCCCACGACGCAGCCTGAAGTGATCGAACAATATAGCATTCGTGTCACGGATGTTTGGAAACTGGGTCGCGAGAAACCAGATGATGGATTATTGCTGTTAGTAGCAAAAGATGACCGTAAAATGCGCATTGAAGTGGGTCGCGGCTTAGAAGGTGCAATTCCAGACTTAATTGCCAAGCGGATCATTAATGAAATTATGCAGCCTCACTTTAAACAAGGTGATTTTTATGGGGGTATCGATAATGCTATTGATAGGCTTATTGGTTTGGTATCAGGAGAGCAGTTACCCGCACCAGATTTACCTGACACGGGGACTAAAAGCTTTGAAAATTTACTGCCGTTACTGCTTTTTGGCGGCTTGGTGTTAGGTGGCATACTCCGCACTATTTTTGGTAACTTTATGGGCGGAGCGCTTAATGGTGGCGCTATTGGCGTGCTGGCTTGGTTGCTTGGCGGAGGTGTTTTAGCCGCCATTTTATTTGGTATTGTGGCATTTTTTCTCACGCTGATGGGTTCTGCAAGCTCAGGCTACGGTGGCGGTTATGGCGGTGGCCACAGCGGTGGTAGATCAGGTGGCTGGAGTGGCGGCGGTGGTGGATCGTTTGGTGGCGGTGGCGCGTCGGGAGATTGGTAATGTTACTTAAATTATTTAAACGCCTGTACCAGCACCTGTTTATTTTACCTAGTGCAGTTAACAGGTATTTTTCTACAGCGGCAATGCAGCGTATAGAAGCCGCCATTAGCCAAAGTGAAGCCACACATTTTGGTGAAATTCGTTTTGTGGTTGAATGCAATCTATCCGTGATGGAGATTTTGCAAAAAAAATCCGCCAAAAAGCGAGCGGTTGAAGTGTTTTCACAATTACAAGTGTGGGATACCGAACAAAATAATGGGGTACTGATTTACTTGCTACTCGCCGACCATGATTTCGAAATTTTGGCGGATCGCGGCATTCATCATCATGTTGGCAATCAAGGCTGGGAGCATCTCAGCCATGAGATGGAAGTGCTATTCCGAAAAGGTCAATTTGAAGCAGGCGTGTTACATGGCATTGCAGAAATCAGTGCCCATCTTATACAACATTACCCTGCAGCAGGCGAAAATAATAATGAGCTACTGAATGCGCCAGTTATCATTTAATTGTTTAGTTAGCGTGGTTTTATTATTATCGTTTAATGCGGCTGCGGCCGTGACTGACATCACCCGTATTTATCAGCAAGTGCCAACATTGAATGGCTTTGACGTATGTACAGGAGGTGGCTGTGCTGAAATTAAGCATGTGTCACTGAATAATGAAGCGTGGAAAAAGATAGCAGATATTTTTACTGACACAGGTACTACACCTGATGCTAAGCAAGAGCGAAAGCTGATAGCAGAGGCGATAGGCGAGCTGGAAAAAATTATAGGTGCAAAAACGGGTACGACCACAGATCGTGCCGGCACATTTGGCAATTCAAATTATCCTGGACAGTTGGATTGTAATGATGAGGCAATCAACAGCACTACTTACTTGCGGCTAATGCGTCAAAATGGCTTAATCAGATTACATGAGGTAGAAGACATGCGAACGCGTAACTTCTTTTTCTCAGGCTGGCCGCATAGCACAGCCGTGATTCATGAAATCAAAACGGGCGATAAATACGCGGTTGATAGCTGGTTTTACGACAATGGCTTTCCTGCGACGATAGTGCCGTTTTCTCTGTGGAAATCTGGCTATATTCCGCAAGATAGCCCGGTTACAAAAGGCAGATCAATGGCAACTGATACGTCAGTCGTTCGTAAAAATATTACAGCAGAATAGTCAAAATAACTATTGCTGACTAACGCACTGATTATCTGTAAAATTCGCCCTTTAATTTAGCCCTGATTAGAACTCACCATGCGCGCCTCACAATTTTTCTTCAACACTCAAAAAGAAGCCCCTAGCGATGCTGAATTGCAAAGCCATATTTTAATGGTGCGTGCAGGGCTGATTAAACGCTTGGGCTCAGGGCTTTATAGCTGGATGCCGCTTGGGCTGCGCGTGATGCGTAAAGTTGAGGCGATTGTGCGTGATGAAATGAATAAAGCGGGCGCGCTAGAGCTATTGATGCCCGCCGTGCAGCCACGCGAACTGTGGGAAGAAACAGGTCGTTGGGCGGTGTTTGGTCCACAAATGCTTAAGATTACCGATAGGCACGAGCGCGAATTTTGTTTTGGTCCGACGCATGAAGAGGTGATTACGGACATCGCGCGCTCAGAAATCCGCAGTTACAAACAACTGCCGCTTAATTTTTACCAAATTCAAACCAAATTCCGCGATGAAATTCGCCCGCGTTTTGGCGTCATGCGCGCACGTGAATTTATGATGAAAGATGCGTATTCGTTTCATACCGATTTTGCATCGCTAGAAAAAACCTATGCCACCATGTATCAAGCATACAGCAATGTATTTACACGCTTAGGCTTGAAATTCCGCGCGGTAAAGGCTGATTCCGGCGCGATTGGCGGTGATGGTTCGCATGAGTTTCATGTACTGGCTGATAGTGGAGAGGACGGCTTGGCCTATTGCGATACGTCTGATTATGCGGCGAATGTAGAGTTAGCAGAAGCTTTGCCAGCAGGTAACACTAGAGCGGTAGCTGGTACCGAGATGCAAGAGGTAGAAACACCCAAGCAAACGGCATGTGAAGATGTGGCAAAGTTATTGGGTATTAGCGTTGAGCACACCGTTAAAGCCATAGCTCTGATTGCGAATGAGAAATTCTATTTAGCTTTACTACGTGGTGACCATAACCTGAATGAAGTTAAAGTAGGCAAGCTTGCAGGTATGACTGATTTTAGATTTGCCACAGAAGCAGAAATCCGAGCTAACCTTAATTGCCCACCTGGTTTTATTGGTCCTGTGGGAGTAAATGCCGATGTGACAATTATTGCAGATAAAACTGTTGCGCTGATGAGCGATTTTGTCTGTGGCGCTAACAAACCAAAATATCACTTGAGTGGCGTAAATTTTGGTCGAGATTTACCTGAACCATCACTGGTTGCTGATATTCGTAATGTGGTGGCTGGCGATGCTAGCCCAGATGGCAACGGCGTGTTGTCTCTTTGTCGCGGCATTGAAGTAGGGCATATTTTTCAATTACGCACCAAGTATTCTGAGGCCATGAGCGCAACTTACCTGGATGAAAACGGGCAAACGCAAATCATGGAAATGGGTTGCTACGGCATTGGTGTTTCACGTATTGTGGGTGCGGCGATTGAGCAAGGCAATGATGAACGCGGCATTATTTTTCCTAAGAGCATGGCACCGTTTGCAGTGGTGATTTGTGCCATTGGTTATGATAAATCTGAAACTGTTAAATTGGCCGCCAATAAGTTGTATGATGCGTTGCAAGCTGCAGGTGTTGACGTATTGCTGGACGATAGAGGCGAGCGCCCGGGTGTGATGTTTGCAGAAGCTGATTTGATGGGCATTCCACATCGCTTGGTGATAGGCGAGCGTGGCTTGGCTGAAGGAAATGTGGAATACAAAGCTCGTGTGGAAGCCGAAGCAAAATCTATTGCACTTGTTTCAGTAGTTGAGTTTGTGCAAGAAGTGGCTTAACATTAACCTAATGCCGATTATGGCGTGAGGTTTTAGCGTGATTAAAATCATTCAAATTTGGTTGTTGGCATTGTTCGGAGCTTTAGTTTCGAATATTTGCCTTGCTGGCTCGCAGATTGAAGAGCCGTTATCAAACAGTGTAAAAGCACTCATGCAACGCAGCGTCAGTGATCGAGCCGTGCCTATGCTGACTTTTGCGACGCCAGAAGAGGGTAGCGCGTGGCTTAGCGATATGTCACAGCGCCTTCAAAAGCGCATTCCAGATCAAGCATACCGTGAAGATTTTTTACGTACGCTACACTACGAAGCCACCCGTGCAGGGCTGGACCCGCAAATGGTGCTTGGTTTAATTCAGGTAGAAAGTGGTTTTAAAAAATACGCGGTATCATCTGTAGGTGCGCGTGGATTTATGCAAATAATGCCATTTTGGGTGCGCAGTATTGGTGCAAATGACCATAACTTATTTCTACTGCGTACTAATTTGCGTTATGGATGCACTATTTTAAGGCACTATATTGATATTGAACGCGGAGATTTATACCGTGCACTAGGTCGATACAATGGCAGTTTGGGCAAGCCGCAATATCCTAATATGGTGCTAGGTGCATGGCGTAAACATTGGGATTACAGCCGTTCTGAAAGCTGGACTAACGCGCCAAGAAACATCTGAAAGCCGCATCAAAAACTACAGCTTTCTGCATCATCTTTATTTTTTGTATGTCTAAAATGTAACAAAACAGTGTAAAAAAGTTTACATTTCATCAAAAATCATTCAATATGCCCTTGGCGTTTTATGTTTTAGGGCAACTTATCACATCTTTATCTGCCCTAAGTCCGCGCTGCCGTTCGCATTAACTTGTTATTCAACTAAAAAAATTGGGAGAAAAAAGTATGTCGAAATTAACTGCATTAGCATTAAGTATTGCTGTTTTAGGAGGTGTGTGGGCATTTTTAGCGTTTAACCCACTCGCTGGTGCTGCTTTGGTATGGGTTGGTTTTATCGCTTGGGGCTGCTATTTCCACACTGGTGGCGATGGTGCTGCATTGCAAAAAACAATCGCAGGGATGATTTTTGGTGCTGTCATGGCTGGTATTGCATTGTACTTAGTAAACTCAGGCATGTTTGCTGGATTAGGTGCTTTAGGTAATCCTTTGATTATCGCTATAACCGTGTTCCCGTTAGTAATTGTTGCGGGTTGTAACTTGCTTTCTGTGGTGCCGGCTAACGTGTATGGTTACGCTGCAACAGCAGGTTTAGCATTAACAGCAGGCACAGTAGGCAATACAGTAAATATGGATATGTCAAACCCAGTGTTACTAGTGGCAGTATCAGTTGTGCTAGGTGCATTATTCGGCATGGCTTCTGGCAAACTAGCTGGTGTGCTTGGTAAATAAGTAAATTAAGTTATTGTTGAATAAAAAACCGCGTTTAAATCGCGGTTTTTTTATTTAAACTTGGCTGCACTTGAATACCTGGGTTATTTCAGCACTTTAAATCCATAATAAGTGCCAAACTCACCTTCTGAGTCGTGATATACAAACAGCATATCGTTGGCGTAGCCTAAACCGTTAAAGTGGTTTTTTGCGCGTAATTTCAGGTCTTTTGGTAACTCGCTTTTTCCAACATAATGGCCAGCGATGTCAAAAATTATAGCGGCTTTGTGATCAACATCCAGTAAAACCAGCTCCTCACCTTTTACGCCAGTGTAAGCTGCAAAAAGATCGCTCACATCATCATGAAGTACTTTTGCCTTTTCAAAATCCAAGCTGATTTCACCAATTTTTTCGCGTAGTTTGGGGTCAACAATAAACACTAAATTGCTACGGCCTTGTTTAGCAAAATAACGGTTGTTTGCCGCATCGTAAGTTGGCATGGTGCCCGAGTGACCGAATGCAGGGTTAAATAGGATGACTTCGCTTGAAGTGTTTTTCACCTCCCCATTCTCTGAAACATCAATCGCATAGATGCCTGTGTTTGGTGAAAAGCCAACGTCACTCGAAATGTTGTAAGTTACCGTTTCTAATTTGTCGGTGTTGGGGTTGAAATAAATAGAGCGATTATCATAGCCAGGCTTAGCTGAGTTGATGTACTTGCCATTCTCGTCATACGCGTGAATTTCAGACTTTGAAATGGCAGCCTCAAATTCAGAAGCCATCGGCGCTAACCCACCATCCGCAATATAGTATTTTTTGAAAAAAGGAATGTACGCCACCGTCATTGGGCGGGAGCTAGGGTTTTTGGCAAGAGGTATTTTGAGGCCAAGCTGCGCTTCAGGCAGAATTTCTGCCTGTGCGACTGAGAATGTGCCTAAAAGTAGTAGAGAAAGTAATGTGGTTGCAATGCGCATAGTTAAATTTCTTTGATTGATAATGATAAGTTGGTCAAAATATTACGGATATTGTTCATTTAATTTTGCATGAATTTTAACCATGAATGGTGAAACACTCGGTTTAATCAGGCTGTTTTTCTATGAGCATCGCGTCCCCATAGCTAAAAAAGCGGTATTGTCGCTTAATCGCGTGTGCGTAGGCTTGTTTAATATTTTCTACGCCACCAAAAGCTGACACTAACATGAGTAGGGTGCTTTTGGGTAAATGAAAATTAGTAAATAAACGATCAACCACTTTAAACGTATAACCAGGCGTTATAAAAATGCGCGTTTCACCATCCCCTGCCTGCAAGGGTCCATTTGCGGCGGCACTTTCTAATGCGCGCATAGCGGTTGTACCTATAGCCATTACTTTTCTGCCCTGATTTTTTGTTTTGGTAATTATATCTACAGTTGCTTGCGGTATGTTGTAAAGCTCACTGTGCATTTGATGGTCGTGAATGTTGTCAACGCGTACTGGCTGAAAAGTGCCCGCCCCAACGTGCAATGTTACATAGGCAATACCAACGCCCATTTGCCTAATTTTATCCAACATCGTATCATCAAAGTGTAAGCCCGCAGTGGGTGCGGCGATCGCGCCTAAATGCTTGCTGTAAACCGTTTGGTAACGTTCTTCATCTTGGGTTGTCGCATCATGCGTGATATATGGCGGCAAAGGCAATGCGCCATGAGCTTCCAGCAATTCTAATACTGTACTATTACTTAAAAAATGTAATTCAAATAAATCATCATGACGCGCAGTTACTTCTACATCAAAAGCGTTGGCCAAGTTAATTCGGCTGCCAACTTTAGGTGAGCGTGATGCACGCACGTGAGCATACACCACATGCTGGTTAATAATGCGCTCTATAAGCACCTCGACATTACCACCTGTTTCTTTGTGTCCAAATAGCCGAGCTTTAATCACACGGGTGTCGTTAAATACCAGCAAATCACCCGCATTTAAAAAATTAGTGAAATCTGAGAAAGCCTCATCAGTTAAATTGCCATTGGTGCCATTTACATGCAACATCCGGCTAGCGGTGCGCTCAGAGGTGGGATGTTGCGCAATTAAGTGTTCAGGTAAATAAAAATCGAAATCAAGGGTTCGCATAAGTCAAAGAGCTTGCTATAATAGCGGGGTTGCAATTATACAGTAATGTATATTCCAAAAAGCCCGGGTGGCGGAATTGGTAGACGCACGGGACTCAAAATCCCGCGCAGCAATGCGTGCCGGTTCGATTCCGGCCCCGGGCACCAAAACTTAAAAAGGGCATTTCATATGAAATGCCCTTTTTAAGTTTTATCGGCAGAGGGTATTGTTCTCAGCCATCATATTTCCCCAAGCAATAGCTTTTTTTAACGCAATTTCGCTTGCCTGATTTAGTGCGGCTGTTCCGCCTTGCGCATTAGGTGTGGATGCGGCAATACTTGCTGTAATAAGTTGGTTTGAAATAATTTCATTAGATTTTTTTTCTACCAGCAATGCACTTAACTGAACGACTCCCTCACTAATGGTTGCAGTTTGAAATACGTGATCAAAGGCCTCTATTTTTAGTCTCAAGCTACAGTTCATAGGATTACTGACTACATTGATTAACGTATTCAGTTTACTCGAAAGCAGCTCTGAAGGGTTGGCTGCCCAACGGCTCTCGGTATAGAAAAAAATGCGTGCAGGGTTTTGATAATTCAGGCGGTAACGAATTTTATTATGATTGAGAGATTCTGCGGCAACGGGTTCTTCTAACAATATTTTTGAAGTAATTTGTTGATTATTTTCATTTGGAACAGATAAACCAAAGTCGTAAATGACAATATTTTGTTTAATTTTGTTTACGCCAACGCAAGCAACTAAACCGCTTATAATCAGGCTGCCGGTTAACAATAAAATGATAGGGCGCATTCTGATCCTCATGGTTTGCTGGTAAAGCCTTCTTCACCAGGTCCTGGAGGCGGAGCTGGTTTTCCAAAAATGATGCTTTGCGGATTATCTTCCAGAACATCAATGAGTTGGTTGAAATGAATGATGCTTCGATTCATATTTTTGGTCAGCGTATGTAGCTGCGGTAAGGTTTCAGTACCTAATGTGTTGGCAAGTTGGTTGGTGCTAATTTCAAATTGATCGGTTGTGTGGTGGAATTTTTTAGTCGTCAGGCTCAATTCATTGATGAGCGGTCTTGTAGCATCAAAAGTCTGTTGCGCGCTTTCTATCGTTTGTACCAGTTGTACTTGATTTTTGTTGGACATCATTTTATTGGCATTGTTGAACATATTGGTCGCGGAATTGATTGCTGGTAGCGCTTTCTCAGATGCTTTTTCAAAATTTGCAATCGTATTATTCAATTTTTGAATATCAACATTGGTCAAAACACGGTTAGCGGATGCTGTGAGCTGACTACTGCTTTGCAGAAGCACTTCAAGTTGCGCAAGGAGTTCCGGACCCTTGGACATTAGGCTGTCCACCAGAGTTGGTCGAAGCAGAATGGTGCTGCCAGCCGGCAGCGCAGAGGCATTATTGCTTTCATCATTCAGATCAATATAAGCAAGCCCGGTTAGCCCTTGTCGACGAAGCTCAGCATAGGCTTCACTGCTGAGCTTTAAGTTTTGTGCAACTGCAATGTCAATCAGGACGGTAGTTTGGGAGGTGGGGGCAAGGGATATTTCTGTTACCTTGCCAATATCCACACCACGAAATTTAACCGTGGCTTCCGGGCTTAAACCAGTGACAGGTAATTGAGAGCTTATGGTGTACGCCGTGCGGGTCTCCTGTGAACCACTGATCCACCAATAGGCAAATGCCATGCCTATTCCCAGCACTAAGGTGAAGATACCCACTGCAATTGCGTAAGCTCGGTTTTCCATGACTAATTATAATCTCTCAAGCCTGCTACGGATACTTTGGAAAAAATTGATGACAAAAGGATGATCAATTTCAGCCAGTTCACGTAAGGTACAATCTGCAATAATGTGCCTATCCTCTAATACAGCCACACGTTCGGCCAGTGAGGCCAGAGTATCCATATCATGGGTGACAAACAGCACAGTTAAGCCCAAAGATTTTTTGAGCTGTTTAACCAGATCGATAAAATTATGGCTACGGTCAGGATCCAGTCCTGCGGTGGGTTCGTCAAGTACCAACAGTTCCGGTTCCAGAGCAAGGGCTCGTGCCAGCGCCACGCGCTTAACCATACCACCTGAAATTTCGGCAGGCAGCAGATCTGCGTCGCGGGGATCAAGCTCAACCAGTGCCAACTTATGCATGACTAATTGATAGATGACGGACTCATCCAACTGTTTTAGTTCACGTAACGGGAAAGCAATATTGTCGAATACGGAAAGTGCTGAAAATAAGGCACCTTGCTGAAACAGCACGCCAAAACGATTCATCTGGCGTCGTTGTGCTACACGTTCCATTGCGTGCAGATTTTCTCCGAACAAAAGCACATTGCCACTTTTGGGTTTGGTCAGACCTATGATATGACGCAATAATGTAGTTTTGCCGCATCCAGATCTGCCTACTAGGGCAGTGATATCACCACGCTTAACTTTGAGGTTGAGATGATGGTGAACAATGTTGTCACCAAATTCCGTACAAACATTCTGTATGTCACAGATAATATCCTGATCTGGAATGTTATCGCTCATACGCCGATGCCACGCGTCAAAATTGCAAATCCAGCATTGACCAGAATCACTCCAGATATCGCAGTGACCACTGAACTTGTTGTGCTATTACTCAGGCTCTCGGTATTTGGTTTGATACGCAAGCCAAAGTGGCAAGCGACTAATGCTACAACAAAGCCGAACATCAGACCTTTAATCAAACTGAGCGTGAGGTTGATGGGCTGAACAGCTAATGGTAAATAATTAAAAAAGAAGTGATAGCTGATGCCTAGCTCTAAATTAGATGCAAAGGCGCCGCCAGCGAGCGTCCAGCCAGATGTCCACAATACGAGTAAAGGCGCGACAAAAGTCAGCCCTAGAACCTTGGGTAGAACAACCCGTAAGATCCGCGAAATGCCCATAGTGGTGAGCGCGTCAATCTCATCTGTTACACGCATTACGCCGATTTGCGCTGTCATTGCAGAGCCTGAGCGCCCCGCAATCAACACCGCCATCAACACGGGGCCGAGTTCACGAATAATACTAAGCCCCAAAATATTGACAATATAAACGTCGGCGCCAAACGTATGCAGTTGTTTCGACATTAAATAACCCATGACAACACCAATCATAAAGCCTAGTAATGCTGTTACAGGCAAGGCATTTACGCCACTTTTATATACGTTAGCGCTGAATTCGCGCCACGGAAAATCTTGTGGACGGCTAAATAAATAGGCGATTTCGAGTAAAAGTAAAATAAGTAAATGAATAAACTTGGTGAAATGTTGCCAGAGGTGAAGCACGCCTTCGCCCAGAGTATTAAACGGCGAGAGCCAGTCAAGTTCAGTTTTTCTGGTGGGAGGTCTTGTTAAGCTCATTAACGTATTAAAGAGCTCTGTATGTTCAGGCTTGAGGGAGACATTACTATCAAGTTTGTTGCCCCAGCCCGATAAAAGGGTCGAGGCACCGGCGGCATCTAGCTGCTCTACTTCCAGTAAATCCCATTTTGTGAAAGTATCTACAAAAAATGGATGTAATGATTTTTTGAGTTTGCCAAAATCATTCGCTGGTGCACGCAATGACCACTGACCTAAAAGCTGGACATGGCGTCTACCTTGGCCATCCTGTGTAACATGAAAGCTGGCTGCGGTCACTCAGTTTTCCCCCTTGAATCTGATTATACGCAGCGAAATATCGATAAGACAAGTTAAAGAGGCGTTTGAATTAAAACTACCTAGGATTTTTGCGGGTCTGCCCATCAGTCTATACATGGAACGCTAGAAAGACAAAAGGCCTACAGCGATTAAACTGTAAGCTTTTGTTTTTTATTGGTGCGCCCAAGATGATGAATCTGGGCACTGGATAGAGGTTGTTTCACTACTTTGAATAATAAATATCAGCCAACATGCATTGGACATATTATTAACCAAACGAGCTAGTAGAGAAATATATTTCACAAAAACTCGTAGTATCTTAAGGTATGCTAGCTATATCGCTTGATGTTAGACAATATTCGAAACATTCGGAGAATAATAGTGCTTGTTAAGTTTATTTTATTTATCGCGCTTACATTTCCACCTTAACTTGCTTTATCCCAAATATATAAATGTAAAAACTCAAAAGGAAAAACCATTTATTCTGAGGCGTCATGCCCAGCTGATACAAAAGAATCTGAATTGTATTTAGAACCAAATGTAATCGATAGCTCTGCATTAAGAGAGCGAATAGCGCGGGAAAAAACATATAAAACAACAGCATCTGATCGATCTACAACAACGAGCAGCTCAGAACGCTCAGATAATATTATGCCTGATTACGACAAACAAAATAGATTAAGAAGCTTACGAATCGATATGGCCGACAATAATGGCACTTATGAGAAAAAAGCAGATGCAAACAATGAGCGGCGCTATTTATCTAGCAATCCAGTGCACAACTTGTCACATGACGATGAAATCTTAAGAAGAAATCTAAAAATTGATCTTGGAAGTCCAGATCAATCAAAACGCTCAAGTGCAATGAGCTTATTGATCGCGCTTTATACAAAATATCAATTTCCATAAGTACACTATTTGGACTTTAAAAACCTAAATGCTACGCCAAGTGGTGAGAATGACTAGCACAATTATTTAGGAGCACTTCTTTATCCATATTCAGCCACTCTTAAGGGCAATTCAATAAGAATGGCAGAAAAGTAAAATTCCTGCTGGCTACCCCCGTTTATGTAACACGGGGGGCTATAAAGCTCAGGTTTAACAAGTAAACTTCAGCCCGGTCAAAACCAGCCGCTCCCTCTCAAAAATACTGTAACACTGTTACACATCCAATCCAGAACTTAAATCAAGATGTGATTGTGCTGAGATGCTATAATTCGCCTCGTTTTCAGCATAATTTCCATACTACCCATCTAATCTAATCGAAACTAAATAATGGACTTCTCAAGCATTATCGATCTTTTCTTACACCTAGATAAACATCTGGAAATTGTTGCAGCTTCTTGGGGAATATGGATTTATGCACTTCTATTCGCCATCATCTTTGTGGAAACGGGTTTCGTTGCCATGCCTTTTTTGCCGGGAGACTCGCTATTGTTTGTTGCAGGAGCAATTGCGGCAATTGGTGGCATGAGTTTGCTTACGCTAATGATTTTGTTATCAATTGCAGCAATTGCGGGAGATGCACTGAACTACTCGGCTGGTAGATGGGCAGGTAAAAAAGTATTTTCTTGGGAAAGTTCGCGCTGGTTCAACAAAGAAGCATTTAATAAGACCAATGAATTCTATAAGAAACATGGCCCCATCACTATTGTCGTCGGGCGATTTCTGCCATTTATTCGTACGTTTACCCCATTCGTAGCGGGTGTAGCTCAGATGTCTTATCCAAAGTTTGCGGTATACAATGTCATCGGCGGGCTTCTCTGGGTGTGTGGGCTAACTGGGTTGGGATTTTTAGTTGGTAATCATCCGTGGGTTAAAGCTAACTTCTCTTTGGTTGCTCTAGCGATGATTGTTATTCCGAGCCTACCTGCATTCTGGGTGTTTATGAAACATATGATGAAATCTCGTTTTTAATCATTTTCAAACGGCCGTTTAAATTTAAATGGTTCTGAAACGAGATTCACTGATATACCGACTGGACTATCCACGGTTTGGTAGGCACCTGGACTATCCAGTCTACCGACATTAGGCAAATGATTAACTAGTCTCAACCGCATTGCCATAATTCGCACTTAATTCAGATTACTTCCCCTATCGGCGATGCTGACTAATAGCACTTATCTGCATATGCATTCACTGTCATATTACACGGAGGATGAAATTAAGAACTGACCGTCCTCGCCAATATCCTACGCAGCCATACTTTGCGCACTTCTTCCAGCGCCCACATCAGCACGGCGCAGGCCAGTGCCATTAGCCAGACCTTTGCGCCAACGGGGGCCGTGCCGAACAACCAATTGCCAACCGGGGTGTAGATGATGAACAGTATTACACCCAATTCTGCCACCAGACCCAGCAGTATGTAGGGGTTGCTGAAAAGTCCGAAAGAGAGCGATGATTTAAATGGGTGACGGCACAAAAAGACATTCATCATCTGCATCACCACAATCGTCGTCAGGCAGGCAGAGGTCGCCTGCAGATACAAAGGATCGGCCCTGTCGAGAGATATGCCGTAATGCCAGCCGGCCGTGTCGAGCACGAAGAAAAATACTGCCATCGCCGCCGCCGCTTCCAGTAAACCAAGAAACAGGTAGGCGTGCGCAAGCAGACCCCATGATAATAATCGTTCGTTGCGCGCTCTGGGCGGGCGTTGCATCAGGCCAGGGTCGGGCTTCTCCGCACCTAAGGCCAGTGCTGGCAACATGTCGGTGCCAAGGTCGACAGCAAGGATCTGGATAATGGTTAGTGGCAGTGGGATCCTGAACAGCACGAAGGCGAGATAGGGTACTAGTTCGGGAATATTCGAACTCAGAATGTAGGTTAGGAACTTACGGATGTTCTCGAACACGGCACGCCCTTCTTCAATGGCGGCAACGATGCTTGCGAAATTATCATCGAGCAGAACCACGTCGGCAGCCTCCTTGGCCACATCGGTGCCAGCAATACCCATGGCGATACCGATATCAGCGACTTTCAGTGCTGGTGCGTCATTCACGCCATCGCCCGTGACAGCGACGATTTCGCCCTTTTTCTTCAAAGCCTGAACAATCAACATTTTCTGCTCTGCAGCGACGCGTGCGAAAATGATTTCTTTCTCGTCGAGTGCCAGCTGCAGTTGCGCCGGGGTGATAGATCGCAGCTGGTTACCACTGATAACCACCGGTTGGTCGGTTTTTATCAGTCCGATCTGGCGGGCAATCGCCAGCGCCGTGTCAGGGTGGTCGCCGGTAACCATGATGATGCGGATACCGGCAGTGGCGCAACGAGCGATGGCATCTGGCACCTCTGCCCGCGGTGGGTCTTCCAGCCCGACCAGCCCAGACAAAATCATGCCACGTTCTTCACTCGGCATATCATCTGCGATAACGCAATGGGCAAAGGCCAGCACGCGTAGACCAGCTTCGGTCATTTGTTGCTGCGCCGCCAGCAGGCGCGTTTTTGCTACAGAATCAAGCGATATGATTCCGGCGTCAAACTGTACAAAGTCGCAGGACGCGAGCACCGTCTCCAGCGCACCCTTGCAGTAGAGCATATGCCCCTGAGGACCTGCGCACAACACCGACATGCGCTTGCGGTCGGTGTCGAAAGGAATCTCGTCAATGCGCTGATGGTCAGCAAGTTCACCTACCACCTGCCTTCCCATGCCTACCAGCGCCACTTCCATTGGGTCGCCCAGCAATTTATGCTCACCGTGCTCCATCACTTCCTTCAGATTGTGGCAAAGCGCAGCATTAAAGAACATCTCGCGGTTATCCTGAGTCAGTCGCGGTTGCGCCGCAAGATCGTCGAAGTCAAGAAATCCGCCTCCTAGCCATAGGCGCTGGACGGACATGCGGTTTTGCGTCAACGTGCCGGTCTTGTCGCAGCAGATTGTCGTGGTAGAACCCAGAGCCTCGACGGCCGGCAGATGGCGCACCAGTGCATTGCGCTTGGCCATGCGCTGTGTTGCCATGGCCAGAGAAAGCGTCACTGTTGGCAGCAGACCCTCCGGCACATTGGCTACAATAATGCCGATGGAAAACAACAGGTTCTCCCATGTCGGCAAGCCTATGGCTTGACCGATGAAAAAAAACGCCACACCCATAATCGAGGCAATAGCCGCCACGATACGGGAAAGGCGCGCAATTTCACGCTGCAGGGGTGAAGATGTTGCGCCGGCAGTTTGCGTGAGATGGGCAATCCTGTTGAATTCGGTATGCATGCCAGTGGCGTACACCACTGCACGTGCCTGACCCGATACCACAGAAGTTCCAGCCAGCATGACATTTTTTGCGTAGAGTGGAGAGTCCTCAGAACTCGGCTCGGTGTTTCTTGCTAGTGGTAGCGATTCGCCGGTAACCGTTGCGGTATTTACGCGTAGCCCGAAGGCTTCAATCAGGCGGCAGTCTGCCGGAATTAAATTACCCTCCTCCAGCAGCACTATATCGCCGGGCACCAGATCGCTAGCAAGTATCTCCACGATCTTCTCACCACGTAGCGCCTGCGCCTTCTGCGGCAACAAATGTTTCAGCGCGGCCACGGCCTGATCGGCCTTATATTCCTGCCAGAATGAAAAAATGCCGTTGACGATGATAACGCCGACAATAGCAACGCCGAGGCTGGCCATACCTTGGCCCGAATCGAAATATTCGGCGAGAAACGCCAGCGCGGCAGCGATCCACAGAATAATGGCAAAAAAATGGGTAAATTCACGGGCGAAGCTGAGAAGAAGGTTTTCGCGACGTACTTCCTCGACATGGTTCGGACCGAACTCCGCCAGTCGGCGCGCGGCCTCGACCGCAGCAAGACCGGCAACTGTTGTCTTCAAGCTGGCGAGAGATTGCTCGATACTGAGGTTGTGAATTTTCAATGGGTAAAGGGTAGCTTAGTAGTGCAGTATTAATTTATTCCGGTGCGCTTCAGGCATTTAATACAGCTTACACCCATATTTAGAAGTTATGTATTTCCAGACAGGCCGGCTTAGGTAGATTTTCCACCTCTGCCTAAGAAAGAAAGAGCCAAAAGAAGCCATTAAAAATGCACATAAGCTATTATGATTAGTATTTATATCTAAAATACATCTATACCAAAGGGGAAATAAAAATGTATTCCATTATCGGTTTGCTTATTCTTGTACTAGATATATTTGCAATTATCAAAATAATTCAGAGTTCAGCGTCTGGCAAGAAGATATAGTGAGAGTATGACTACAGGTAACAATAGGCAATAAAAAAGGGCTAAGCATTTAAGCCTAACCCTTTGATATTACTACTTTATTTGGTGCGCCCGGAGCGATTCGAACGCCCGACCCCTTGGTTCGTAGCCAAGTACTCTATCCAGCTGAGCTACGGGCGCATGGGCAGTATTATACGACATACTGCTTATTTATTAAAGAGAAAATTGCAATCTTTAAGTTAAAACTGGCGGAGAGCGAGGGATTCGAACCCTCGATACAGATTTAAGCCCGTATGCTTCCTTAGCAGGGAAGTGCCTTCGACCACTCGGCCAGCTCTCCGTTTATTACGCTTTCGCTTTAATTAAAGTTTCTTAATTGAGGCGCGATATTACTTGATTAGTACTCAAAAATCAATGGCATAATCAATCAAAAGTTAAATCAAGCTGCTGTAGCTGATTATTAAAATTGAAAATAATGATTAAGCTTCTTCTAGCTCAAACGCTTTGTGCAATACACGTACTGCTAGCTCTAAATACTTTTCATCAATCACGACAGCAATTTTAATTTCTGATGTGGAAATCATTTGAATGTTAATGCCTTCTTCGGCGAGGATACGGAACATTTTACTGGCGATGCCAACATGTGAGCGCATGCCAACACCAACGATGGATACTTTTGCAATTTTGTCGTCACCACTGATTTCGCGGGCGCCAATATGGCCTTGGACTTTATCACGTAAGATGCTCAAGGCTTTGTTCATCTCGTTTTTATGCACGGTAAAGGTGAAGTCAGTGGTGCCATCTGCGCCTGTATTTTGGATAATCATGTCCACATCGATGTTTGCTTCGGCAATTGGTCCTAAAATTTGGTAGGCAATGCCTGGTTTATCTGGCACGCCTAATACAGTAATTTTGGCTTCGTCGCGGTTAAAGGCGATGCCTGAAATAACGGGTTGTTCCATGTTGTTTTCTTCCTCAAATGTAATCAGTGTGCCATCGCCTTCGTCTTCAAAGCTGGATAGCACGCGTAGCTTAACTTTGTATTTGCCTGCAAATTCAACGGAGCGAATTTGTAAGACTTTGCTGCCTTGTGAGGCCAGTTCTAGCATTTCTTCAAAAGTGATTTTACTTAGACGGCGCGCTTCTGGCACAAGGCGTGGGTCGGTTGTGTAAACACCGTCCACATCGGTGTAGATTTGGCATTCGTCGGCTTTTAACGCTGCGGCGAGTGCAACGCCAGTGGTGTCTGAACCGCCCCGCCCAAGCGTGGTGATATTGCCATTAGCATCTACACCTTGAAAGCCAGCAACGACAACGACATAGCCATCATCTAAGTCTTGTTTAATGTTGTGGTCATCAATGCTCAAAATGCGCGCTTTGGTAAATGCGTCATCGGTGAGGATTTTAACTTGCGAGCCAGTATAGCTTTTGGCTTTTAGCCCTAGCTCCATTAAAGCGAGCGCTGTCAGGCCGATGGTCACTTGCTCACCAGTAGAAAGCATCATATCTAATTCGCGTGGGTCAGGTTCGGGCATGATTTCTTTTGCCAGGTTAAGGAGTCGATTAGTTTCGCCGGACATGGCTGAAACAACGACGACTATTTGGTGCCCCATCGCTTTATAACGCGCCACGCGGCGGGCTAAATTGCGAATGCGCTCAGGGTTTGCGACTGATGTGCCGCCATATTTTTGTACAATTAATGCCATTTACAGCTTCCTTAAAAACATATTTTATTGCCGATGTACGCCAATAACAACATATAAAACCTTAACGTATTGTTTTGTAGCCCTATCATTTCTATTGCTGTGACAAACATTAGATTACTTACGTTGTTTATAAAAACAAGTAAGGTTTTATCGGACTGCATCGGTGGGTTATTAAATTCTTTCTTTTACCCAACCCTCTACGCTTGCCAACGCTTTTGGCAGATGACTAGCATCCGTGCCGCCTGCCATCGCCATATCTGGCTTGCCGCCACCTTTGCCGCCTACTTGTTGCGCCACAAAGTTAACTAAATCACCGGCTTTAATTTTATGGGTTAAGTCAGCGGTAACGCCAGCAGCCAGGCTTACTTTGCCATCATTCACGTTTGCCAGGACTATTGCAGCAGATTTTAGTTTGTCTTTTAGCTTATCCATCGTCTCGCGCAAGGTGTTGGCATCAGCGCCTTCAAGTGTAGCAGCTAAAACTTTAACCCCAGCAATTTCAATCGTTTGTGTTGCTAAGTCATCACCTTGTGACGAGGCTAGCTTGCCTTTAATCGTGGCAATTTCACGCTCTAAGCGCCGCACTTGGTCGAGTAAGCTATTTACTCGCGTAGGTACTTCTGTGGGTAAAACTTTTAATGTGCCAGCTACGCCACCTAAAGTGGTTTCCATCGTCTGCATATAACGTAGTGCATTTTTCCCTGTCACTGCCTCCACGCGACGCACGCCAGATGCTACACCACCTTCTACCGTGATAGTAAATAGTCCAATATCACCAGTACGACTTACATGTGTACCACCACATAACTCTCGACTTGAACCTATATCCAATACGCGAACTTCATCACCATATTTTTCACCAAACAGCATCATTGCACCTGTCTTTTGGGCAGATTCAATATCCATCACACGGGCTTGTGTGGCAACATTAGCCAGAATTTGAGCATTGACAATGGCTTCAACTCGGCGAATTTCATCATTTGTCATTGGCGCGTTATGCACAAAGTCAAAACGTGTTTTATCGGCATCTACCAAAGAGCCTTTTTGTTGAACATGTTCACCGAGTACTTCACGCAAGGCTTTATGCATCAAGTGGGTAGCAGAGTGATTGCGCATAGTGTTTGTGCGAGATGCCAAATCTACATTAGCTTTTAAGGTATCACCAACTTTAAGTGTGCCTGTTTTTAAAATACCATGATGGCCAAATACGGCAGCTTGGATTTTTTGTGTATCTTCTACCGCGAAAATACCGTTGTCGCTTTTTAGTACGCCGCTATCACCAATTTGGCCACCAGACTCTGCGTAGAATGGCGTAGCATCAAGTACCACAATGCCTTGCTCGCCTTCAGAGAGTTGATCTACTGCAGTACACTCTTTGTAAAGTGCTAATACTTTAGCGGTGGTTTCTAATGTCTCATAGCCCTTGAAATCAGTGCTAGCGCCGCTGTATTCAAGGTTAACAGCCATTTTGAACTTACCGGCAGCGCGTGCTTGTTCTTTTTGGCGTGTCATGGCGGCATCAAAGCCTGCGGTGTCGACTGTTACGCCCCGCTCACGGCAAATGTCTGCAGTGAGGTCAAGCGGAAAGCCGAAAGTGTCATGGAGTTTAAAGGCGGTTTCTCCACTGATAATTCGCTGAACTAATACAGTTGGAGCATGCCCAGAGAAGGATGCCTCGGCAGCAGGCGGTGCAGCAATCTCCTGATCTAAAATTGTCATCCCATGCTCAATCGTCTCGAAGAAGCGGTCTTCTTCTAGCTTTAGCATATCCATGATACGCACTTTGTTTGCCACAAGCTCAGGGTAGGCTTCGCCCATCACTGCGATTAAATCGGGTACGATTTTATGGAAAAAAGCGGCGCGTGTGCCGAGCTTATAGCCATGACGAATTGCGCGACGAATAATGCGGCGCAGCACATAGCCACGACCCTCGTTGCCTGGAATCACGCCATCGGCTATTAAGAATGAGCAGGCACGGATGTGGTCAGCCAGTACCTTTAGTGAAGGGCTAGTTAAATCTGTGGTGTTAGTTTCGCGCGCGGCGGCGGCAATTAAGCCTTGGAATATATCAATTTCGTAATTGGCGTGTACGTGCTGCAGCACGGCAGAAATACGTTCTAAACCCATGCCAGTATCGACGCTAGGTTTAGGTAACGGATGCATCACGCCCGCTTCATCGCGGTTGTATTGCATGAACACGTTGTTCCAAATCTCAATGAAACGGTCGCCGTCTTCATCTGCACTGCCTGGCGGTCCGCCAAAATGGTGGTCGCCGTGGTCGTAAAAAATCTCAGTACATGGGCCACACGGGCCAGTGTCACCCATCATCCAAAAGTTGTCAGATGCGTAACGTGCCCCTTTGTTATCGCCGATGCGAATGATGCGTTCTGCCGGCACGCCGATGGTGTTGTGCCAAATGTCGTAAGCTTCGTCATCATCGGCATACACGGTAACGGTGAGTTTGTCTTTCGGAAGTTTGAAAACTTCTGTGAGTAATTCCCATGCGTAAGCAATCGCATCTTGTTTAAAGTAATCGCCAAAACTAAAATTGCCCAACATTTCAAAAAAAGTGTGGTGGCGTGCGGTGTAGCCTACGTTTTCAAGGTCATTATGTTTACCGCCGGCACGTACACATTTTTGGCTGGAAGTCGCGCGGGTGTAGGGGCGTTTATCAAAGCCTAAAAACACGTCTTTAAATTGGTTCATCCCCGCGTTGGTGAACAGCAGGGTAGGGTCGTCATGCGGCACAAGTGAGCTGGACGCCACGATTTGATGACCTTTTGAGGCGAAAAAATCTAAAAATGCCTGACGGATTTCGTTGCTGCTGGGACTATTGCTGAGTTTAATTGTCATTATTTAGTTATCGTTAATTTTTTCGTTCAATACTTTTTTGATTACATCAAAGCCAAAACCTCGGCTTTGTAAAAACCGTGCCTGCTTTGCCCAATCTTCACGGCTGGTTGGGCTTGATTTATATTTTTTGCGACATACTTCACGCGCATTATCTAATTCAGTTACTTTTACTTCAGCCACTGCGCTGGCAATCAAGTCATCCGCCACACCTTTTTCGCGCAATTCATTCGCCACTCTTGCACTACCAAATTTAGTTTTACGGGCATGTACTAACATTTCAGTAAAACGTGCATCAGACAACCATCCGCGCGTTTTAAAATCATCTAAAATCGCAGCAACCTGTTCAACCGCAGTGCTTTCGTCTGTTTCTTCCGCATAAGTTTTAAGCTTTTGCGCGAGTTCAACATATGAATACTCGCGCTTGCCAAGGTAATCCAGCGCTCGTTGCCGTAAACTTTTTGGTTGAAATTCTATTTAATTACACCTTTTGGTTACATCTAGGATGCTAATGGTTCTAAAACTAAAACTTATTATTCCTTACGTTCCCTGAGCTTACCTAATACCCTTCGACAAGCTCAGGGGACGCGCAGAGCTTAATCTTCTTCCGCACGCACTGCTGGCATTGCTTCCGCTAGCGCTTTCATATTGGCGCGAATTTTTGCGTCAATCTCGTTAGCAATCGCTGGATGCGCCTTCAGGTATTCGCGTGCGTTATCTTTACCTTGGCCAATTTTCTCGCCATTGTAGCTATACCAAGCGCCGGCTTTCTCTACAAATTTTGCATTCACACCAAGTTCAATAATTTCACCTTCGCGTGAAATGCCTTCACCATACAAAATATCAAATTCTGCCTGTTTGAACGGCGGTGCCACTTTGTTTTTAATGACCTTTACGCGCGTCTCAGAACCGATGACTTCATCACCTTTTTTAATCGCACCAGTACGGCGAATATCTAAGCGCACAGAAGCGTAAAATTTTAATGCGTTACCACCCGTAGTGGTTTCTGGGCTACCAAACATTACGCCGATTTTCATGCGGATTTGGTTAATAAAAATCACCAAAGTATTGGTGCGTTTGATGTTACCTGTCAGTTTACGCAAGGCTTGGCTCATTAAACGTGCTTGCAAGCCCATGTGTGAATCGCCCATTTCGCCTTCAATTTCAGCACGTGGCGTAAGCGCAGCCACCGAGTCAACCACCACAATATCCACAGAGCCTGAACGCACTAACATATCTACAATTTCAAGTGCTTGCTCGCCCGTATCAGGTTGTGAGATGAGCAAATCAGGCACATTCACGCCTAATTTTGCGGCGTATTGCGGGTCTAGCGCATGCTCGGCATCAATAAACGCGGCAACACCGCCCATTTTTTGCATTTGTGCGATGACAGAAAGCGTTAATGTGGTTTTACCTGATGATTCAGGTCCGTAAATCTCCACCACACGACCGCGCGGCAAACCGCCAATGCCCAGCGCAATATCAAGACCTAACGAACCAGTAGAAACGGCCTGAATGTCTTCGCCAATACTGCCATCACCCATACGCATGATAGAGCCCTTGCCAAACTGTTTTTCAATCTGCGCGAGAGCTGCGGCAAGTGCTTTGCTTTTGTTATCATCCATTGGTTTTTACCTTTATTTTGAAGTGCTTAAATTAGCTGTCAATTATTCCATAATTTGCGGTTTAACGTAAGCATTGCAGGGATTTAATCAGTAGGTATTTCTATTTGAATTCATTTAGCCGTTCAATAAGCATTGTCATCATGAACATAGTCGCTTGCTGGCGTATTTGTTCACGGTTGCCGTGAAAATGTTGGGTAGTGGTTGATATAGCTTTGGCTAGGACTGCCCAGGCGAAACACACCATGCCGACAGGTTTTTCAGATGTTCCACCATCGGGCCCGGCAATGCCCGTAATGCTACCTGCAATCTGCGCGTGACTATTTTTTAATGCACCTGCCGCCATTTCAAAAGCAGTTTGTTCGCTTACCGCGCCAAATTGCGTTAAGGTTTGATCCGACACCCCAAGCATTTCCTGTTTTGATGGGTTGCTATAGGTGACAAAGCCACGGTCAAACCATGCTGAGCTGCCTGCCACGCTAGTCACGGCTTGCGCAACCATGCCGCCTGTACAGGATTCTGCCATCGATAGTACCAAGCCACGCGCTTTGAGTGCGGCACCTAATTGGGTGGCTAGCGTGTGTAATTCATCATCAGCCATTGCAGACCCTCCAGGCTAGCAATCGCGTAAATCGCGGCGAGTAGGTCGTCAAACATCACACCAAACCCGCCTTTAATTTTTGCATCGCATTGGCGTATTGGAAACGGTTTCCAAATATCAAATAAACGAAATAACAAGAATGCTGCTATCCACCATTGCCACTGGTTTGGTGTGAAAGCGAGCACTAACATCATGGCGACGATTTCATCCCATACAATACCGCCATGGTCTGACACGCCAAGCGCTTTGCCAGTCACGTCACAAAAATAAATGCCGATTAAAAATAGCGCAGAAATCATGACAAGCTGAATGGGTAAGGTAAATACAGAAATCAGCCAAAATAAAGGCAAGCCAACCAGCGTGCCAAATGTGCCAGGGGCTTTGGAAGCTAAACCACAGCCAAAGCCTAGCCCGAAAAAATGGGCTGGGTGTTGAAATAAAAATTGCACATTGGGTAGTTTAATGTGTGGCGGCTTAACTAAAGTGGTCAAAACCAGTTTCCTTAAAGTCCAAAATTTCACCATTAAAACCATGCACAATTAAGCCCGTGTTCGCGGTGATGCGACCGATGCAACTTAATGGCAGGGCTAGCTTTTCACTTAAATTGTTTATTTCAGCATGTTTTTCAATGGGGGCGGTAAAGCATAACTCATAATCATCGCCCCCAGCCAATAGCATATTGAGAATGCTTTTATCATAGGAGTTAGCGGCACTTGAAGTAGTGGCGCTTTCGTTATGGCGTACCGCGCCTGCAAGTTTATCGGCTAAATATGCGGAATGCGGAACGCTGCTTAACATTAGGGTGGCGCCGACATTTGAGCGTTCTAAAATATGCCCTAAATCTGCTAATAAGCCGTCTGAAATATCAATGGCGCTATTTGCAATTTGGCGCAAGGCTAAGCCTAAGGCGACTCTCGGTTGCGGCGTGTGCAGTGCCTTGGTGCAGCTTGCAAAAGCATCTGCGGACAAAGTTAGTTGTCCTTGCATGTGCGCCAACGCCAAAGCGGCATCGCCACAATGCCCTGACACCCAAATTTCATCGCCGACGTTTGCATTACTACGTTTAATGGCCTGCTCAATTGGCACTTCGCCCATGATTTGTACGCTGATGGTCAGTGGCCCGCGCGTGGTGTCGCCGCCAATTAAATCTACATTAAACGCCTCTGCACAGGCAAAAAAGCCGCGAGAAAACTCAGCTAGCCACGCTGCATTCACTTCAGGTAATGCAATGGCGAGTGTTGCCCATTTGGGATTTGCGCCCATGGCCGCCATATCTGAAACATTTACTGCGAGTGATTTCCAGCCTAGCTTATAGGCATCTGCATCATGAAAAAAGTGCGTGCCCGCTACCAGCATGTCAGCTGAAATGGCGAGCTCCATGCCTTGCGAAATTGAGATTAGTGCAGCATCGTCGCCTACACCTAGCTTAGTATGGTGCGTAGGGCGGGTAAAGTATTGCGCGATTAAATCGAATTCTGAGGCCATGGTTATTTCTTTGGCCTAAATGCGGTTACAACAGCCTCATTGGTTTCAATGTAGGGTGCGCCAATTAAATCCAAACAATAGGGTACGGCCGCAAAAATACCGTGAACTTTAACCGCGCCGGTTTCATCTTTTAAGCCTTCCAGTGTTTGAGCAATGGCTTTGGGTTGTCCTGGCAAATTGATGATTAAGCATTGTTTGCGTACCACCGCAACTTGACGCGACAAAATAGCTGTTGGTACAAAATTCAGGCTAATTTGTCGCATTTGCTCGCCAAAGCCTGGCATTTCTTTGTCTGCAATGGCTAGCGTGGCTTCTGGTGTTACATCGCGCAGGGCAGGGCCTGTGCCACCGGTGGTGAGGATAAGATGGCAAACTTGAAAATCGACTAAATCTTTTAGGGTGCTTTCAATTTCGTCCTGCTCGTCCGCAATTAGGCGCGTTTCGAGCGTAAAGGGTGAGGCAAGGGCAAGTTTTAACCATTGTTGCAGGCTAGGAATGCCTTTGTCTTCATAAATACCGCTACTTGCACGGTCGCTAATTGAAACTAAACCAATTTTAATGAATTGTTTTGTCATTTGTGTGTCATTAGTATTTAAACAAAGTTCAATCATACCATTGCCAACCATAAAGGAATTTTCATGGGTGCCACCACCGCTAAAAAAATGCTTAATATCAAAACTAAGGTGATGCTATTTAGCTTGTTCAGTATGGGGTTGATTTTTTTCGTAAATCAACTTTATGCCGCTGAGGTTAATCTCTACGCTAAAAATTATAAGCAACAAAATACCAATAATCTGAAGTCGCTTGAGGTGAATCCTGAACCTAAAATTTTTGTGAGTAATCATAAAGAAGACGACAACATCAGCATGTTGGAAAATGGTTACGATATGATCGGTTCATCTGGTTTTGCAGCTGCTGAGGCACCTTCAAATTTGGCATTAGCCCATGCAAAGGCGATTAAGGCTGACACGGTGCTGGTTTATCGAAAATACGCATCTGCAAAAACAGCCAGTTCTAAGCTGCAGTTGATTAAAGAAGCGGCCAAAACAGGGGGTGAAATTGACCCCAATGATTTAGAAGAAGAGCCCACACAACATCAATATTATGCGAGTTATTGGGTTAAGTTACCGATGCCTTTGCTAGGCGTGCATATTATTAAGCTTAAACAGAAAGTTGAAGAAGATGCGCAAGAAGTGATTAAAGAAGAGCCGGGCCTAAAAATTATTGCGGTGATAAAAACGTCACCGGCTGCCAAGGCTGGCATTGTGAAGGGTGATACATTGCTTAAAATGGGGGATGTTGCGTTAGCTCAGCCAGATGATTTATTTGCAGCCGTAAAACGTTATGCAGGCCAAACGATAGCAGTAGCGTTGCAACGAGGTGATGCAGATGTTTCAACGATAGTGGCATTGGGTTCACGCAAATAAATTGACCAAGCTTGCCTTAAGTAAATTTGGGGCAAGCCTAACTTATGGAACATAAGCGCTAAAATGCTTGTTTGTTGAGCGCAGATGCGTGCCAATGCTAGACGTATAGCCATTACTCATTTTTTACGCCCCAAGTACCACATCCAAGTATAACCAAGGACACCCGCAATCAAAGAGGCTGTCAGTACACCTGTTTTTGCCATCAATAAGTAATCTGCGTGTTTCGCTGAAAAACCTAATTCAGCAATAAAAATAGACATCGTAAAGCCTATACCCGCTAACACGGATACGGCTGCAATTTGGCTAAAACGTGTACCTCTAGGTAGCTGCCCTATGCCTAGACGCAGTGCCAGCCAACATGCGCCAGTAATGCCAATAAATTTACCTAATAACAAGCCTAGCGTTACGCCCAGCATGACTGGATGCGTGAGCGTCTCGCCTAATGAGCTAATCTGTATTGGGATGCCTGCGTTGAACAAAGCAAAGATTGGAATGACGATAAACGCGACGGGTAAATGCCAGATGTGTTCTAAGCGTTGTAATGGGGTCTGCACGCCTTCTACGCTTTTTTCTAGCAATTGCACAGCAGAATGCAGTTGGCTATTGGTCATGACGTTACCGCCTTGCTTCTGGCTTGTTGTAAAACGCGCCATTTGTTCTTTAACGTACGCAATAAATAATGTGGGGTCATATTTAGAGCGAGCTGGTACGGTAAACGCCCCTAATACGCCGGCAACGGTGGCGTGTACCCCAGATTGCAGTAGCGCATACCATAACAAAACAGCGATAATGAAATAGGGGATTGCGTTGCGAATGCCAGAGAAATTAAATGCAAACAGAATAGCCACCAATGCGGCAGCAATGCCTAACCAGTACATTGATAGTGTTTGCGTGTAGAACACGGCAATCACCAATACTGCGCCTAAATCGTCTGCAATGGCGAGGGCTACTAAGAAAGTGATGAGTGCTTTTGGTACGCGATTCGCGAGCAACACCAATGCGCCAACGGCAAATGCAATGTCTGTTGCCATAGGGATTCCCCAGCCGCGTGCGGCGTCCCCGCTAGGATTAAATGCGATAAAAATGAGCGCGGGTACAGCCATGCCACCAATGGCTGCAATAATAGGTAACGCAGCTTGACGTAAATTAGATAATTCCCCCACCAATATTTCACGCTTTAATTCCATGCCTACCACGAAGAAAAAAAGTGCCATCAAGCCATCATTCACCCAATGATGCAGGCTCATATTGATGCCCCAACTCGCCACGTTAACGCTAACAAGTGTATGTATTAAATGTTGATACGCCTCTGAAAGTGACGTGTTGGCTAATATAAGCGCGATAATAGTGGTGCCCATCAGCAACAATCCGCTGGTGGTCTGGCCGTGGATAAACTCTTCAAAAGGCGTTAAAACGCGCTTGAATGTTCGCTCCCACGGCGCATAAATCACGCCCTGCTCAGGTTCGTTCAAAGGTTTTTTGTGTTTAGCCATTATTGATGATCCTATTTTTATAGTTAGCCAGTTTTGTATTATCAAACGCAGTTAAATGCGTATTGCTGTTTAATCCTAAGAACGGCTGTTGTCCACGAAAAACACCAAATACACGAACAAATTCAAATAACTACGTATTTTTGGATAAACCCTAATGGGTGAGTTAGTAAGAAAATTTAACACGTTGTTTTATTTCGTTATTTTTGTATTTTTGCGAGTTTTCACCCGTCGGTGAAATACCTGCCAACCCCATTTCGTGGATGAACTGTTTTTTCTAGGTTAATATATTTGCTATGTTATTGCCTGACCTGTCTTAGTCAACTAGGTCAAGACCAAAATTTCATAGTCAATAAATAGTTTTATTAAAGCAATTCATTAACTTAATAATCATTCGGATTCTGGAATGTTTATTGAGGGTTCGTCACTTTTCTCGATTTCCGTAATCTCACGCAGTAGCTTGAAAATTTCGCGGCTACTTTTAGGCGGCTTGTTGGCGGCCAGTTCTTTTTGCGCGTTACGGATTAAGGTGCGTAGCTGCTGAATATCAGTTTTTGGGTAAAGCGCAATAAATTCGGCCAATACATTAGCATCTGCAATCATGCGGTCACGCCAACGCTCAAGCCCATGAAAATAAGCGTTCTCAGCTGTATGTTTGCCATCCCAACGCGCGAGCTGCTCTAAAATAGGCGCGTTATCAATGTCGCGCATTAGCCTGCCTAAATACTGACGATGACGCCGAATTGCGCCATTGGCAGTAATTTTTTTAGTGTCAAGTACCGCTGTCAGTACTGCATCTGGCAGGTCTAACTTCAGCAATTTATCTTTAGGAAGTTCTGTGAGCCGCACGCCGAGTGCTTGCTGTTCATCAGCCTCAGCTTTGAGCTTTGTTTTGCTAATAGGCTCTTCCGCGTTTAATTTAGAGGCTAAATTTGCATCATAACTAAAATCAATGCCCGTGTTTGTCTTTTTAGGTTTCATGTTGCGGTATTATAACAGCCTTGGCGTTTAGTTTTTAGCGTACATTTTTATCCTAGAAAAGATAGTAGAAAGCGTTATGGCAGATTCAGGGTTTAGTTATTCATTAGATCAGATTAAGCAGATGTCGGAAGACGTGCTTAAAGTCGCAAAGCGTTTAGGCGCGAGCGCAGCAGAGGCGGAGTTAAGCTTGAGCATCGGGCAAAACGTATCGGTGCGTATGGGCGAGGTTGAAAACATAGAATACAACCGGGATAAAGGCATGTCGGTCACAGTGTATTTTGGTCAGCAAAAAGGCCATGCCAGTACCTCAGATTTAACCCCGCAAGCCTTAAAAGACACGGTTGCTGCCGCTTGCAATATTGCTAAATATACCGCTAAAGATACGTTTTGCGGGTTAGCCGATGCCAGTTTGATGGCGACTGATATTCAAGACCTGGATTTGCATCATCCCTGGGATATTTCGGTAGACGAAGCCATCGTTATTGCCAAAGAATGTGAAGCGGCTGCTTTGCATGTGGACGCTCGCATTACTAATTCTGAAGGGGCAAGTGTTTCTACAGGCACAGGCTTTTTTGCTTATAGCAACAGCCATGGCTTTACGGGTGGGTATCCTAGCTCACGGCATGGCATTAGCTGCTCGGTGATTGCGGAGTCAGATGCGAATATGCAACGCGATTATTGGTATAGCACCGCACGCGCAGCGGCTGATTTACAAAGCGCAACGACCGTTGGCAAAATTGCAGGTGAGCGTACAGTGCGCCGCCTGGATGCAAAAAAAATAAAGACCTGCCAAGTGCCCGTGTTGTTTGAAGCCTCATTAGCTAGCGGATTGATCTCTAGTTTGGTGAGTGCGATTTCTGGTGGGAACTTATACCGAAAATCTTCATTTTTACTTGATAGCCTAGGTAAACAGATTGCGTCACCATTACTGAATATTTATGAAGACCCGCATATTAAAAAAGGTTTGGCGAGTAGCCCATTTGATAATGAAGGGGTAGTAACAACACCACGTCAGCTGGTAAAAGATGGCGTATTGCAAGGTTATGTGCTTGGCAGTTATTCAGCCAGAAAACTCGGTCTTCAAACAACGGGTAATGCGGGTGGCAACCACAATCTGATTGTGCAATCTGGGTTGCTGGACTTTACTGGGATGCTTAAAGAAATGGGGACGGGTTTGTTAGTCACAGAGCTGTTAGGACATGGCATGAATATGGTGACGGGTGACTACTCACGCGGTGCTGCAGGTTTTTGGGTAGAGAACGGTGTGATTGTGCATCCGGTGGAAGAAATTACTATTGCTAGCAACATGGCGGATATGCTGAAAATGATCGTGGCAATTGGCAATGATGTGCTAGTGCAAGGCTCAAAACAGGTGGGCTCGATTTTAGTTGAGCGTATGACAGTGGCGTGTGAATAAGATGGTTTAGCGTACGAATAAGTACCAGTTCGATTTCTATAACGACTTTTGCAAACAAAACAGCCCACAAAAAGTGGGCTGTTTTGTTTGCATTAAATTAGAATAAACTACTTAATCTCTTTAGTTTCTACCGCAGGTTCATTATCTTCTTCAAAAAATTCATCTTTTGGCACTAAACCATCTTGGATCTGGTTTGTACGCCTTTGTAAGTAAGCATCGCGCATGAAAGCGTAAGGATCAAGGGAAGCTTCATCCACTAAATCAGTTGCGTCTAGCAGTTCTGTACGTTTGTCTAAAAACTGAATGGCGCGTAATTGGTTGTGTAATCTCACTTCACCGATGTTATGTGCGTAAGTAATAGGGTCTGTGGTTGTAGAATCAAATACCAAGCCCGTGGTATCTCGAACACTAGATGGGCCTAAGAACGGTAAAACCAAATAAGCCCCAGAGCCTACACCCCAATGTCCTAATGTTTGACCAAAGTCTTCTTTATGTATCGCTATTTTATCCATGCCAGCAACATCAATAAAGCCAGCTAAGCCAAAGGTACTGTTAATGACAAAACGCCCAGCTTCACTAAACGCATTAGCGAATTTAAATTGCAATAGGTTATTGAGTACGCTGGTAATAGAGCCCAAGTTATTGAAGAAATTGTTAATCCCTGTGCGTATCGGTGTAGGTGCAATGGCTTTATACGCAGTTGCAACTGGCTTAAAAACAGCCTTATCAGTCACATCGTTAAATTTATAAACACCACGATTTATACCTTCTAAGGGGTCTTTATTGGCTTGCGAGGCGCAGCCAACTAGCATCAAAGCAAGACAACATGCCGTGAATAAATTTAATAATTGTTTATGCATTGTTAGAGTTCTTTTTAAGTATTAAAACGCCATGTTGCCATTATTCATGAGCTAGAGGCGTATGTCTATTGATATAAAATGCCAGTAGATACTAAAATTTACATTTGTTTCATAAATGTAACACAAAAAATATTTTTTGCACTAATACTACATTATATTGTATGAAGTATTTAGTAGGTTTAAGCAAATGTTGTGCCGAGATTTAGCTTCTATCGTTAAGTTGATTAAAGCTTAGTAGTTTGTTACTAAAAGTTGTTGGGGTGCCTTTTTAATGAAGCTTGCTAACTGTTCACTTTGTATAGTACCAATGCTAAAGCGCGTTGTGAGGCATGATCGACAATTGGCTGAGGATAGTCACGGCCAATCACGGTGTTAATGGCTGTTTGACGTAGCGGCGGCATTAACCATGGTGCATGTATTTCTTTATCGTTGCAGTTGGCCAGTTCTGTGACATATTTGCGGATAAATCGACCATTGGCGTCAAAACGTTCACTTTGCGTGATGGGGTTGAAAATTCTAAACCAGGGTTGCGCGTCGCAGCCGGTAGAGGCTGCCCATTGCCAGCCGCCATTATTGGCGCTGAAATCAAAATCAATGAGTTTTTCGGCAAAGTAACGTTCGCCCCAGCGCCAGTCGATGAGCAGGTCTTTGACTAAAAAACTTGCTGCCACCATGCGTAAACGGTTGTGCATAAAACCGGTGCTATTGAGTTGGCGCATCGCGGCATCTACTAGCGGGTAGCCAGTTTTTCCATCGCACCACGCTTGAAAATAGTCTGGATTATTCGGAAATGGTAATGCTTCAAATTCAGGCTTAAAGGCTTTACCAGCTGCCAGTTGCGGATGATAGTGCAATATTTGAAAGTAAAAATCGCGCCAAATCAGCTCGGATGCCCAAGTTTCCGCACCTGCACCACCTATTTGCAAAGCGGTGCGTGCCAGGTGGCGAATAGAAACCGTGCCAAAGCGTAGGTGTACCGACAAATAAGAAACACCTTTAACTGCAGGGAAGTCACGCGCTTCTTTGTAGCGCTGAATGCGCGCTGAGAAATCTGCAAATAATGCAGCACCGCCGCTCATGCCTGTGGGTAGGCGCATGTGCGATAAATTCGTGCGTTGAAACCCAAGTAATTCCAGGCTGATTAAATCATTGGTTTCTGGTTTGGCGAGATGGTGCAGATAAGCATCAACTGGGTAAGCTTTTAGGTAAAAGTCGTTTACGGTGTTAAGCCACCTGTTTTTATAGGGCGTAAATATGCTATATGGCTTACCTGTCATGGTTAAGACTTCATCTTTTTCAAAGATTACCTGGTCTTTATAGTGCTGAAAGGCAATGTTGCTGGTTTGGAGTTGTGCCTCGACTAGAAGATCACGTGCAATAGCGCTGGGCTCATAATCGTGATTGGTAAATACAGCTTGCACTTGCAGCGTATTTGCCAAGGCTGGAATTTCATCCGCTGCTCTACCATGCAGCACGATTAAATCACCCCCTTTGTTTTGTAGCGCGGCTTTGAGTTCTCTTACGCTTTCCCAAATAAACGCTACACGACGGTCTGCTTTATCGGTGAGCTTATCTAAAATTTCTGTATCAAACACAAAAGCGCAATAAACTTGGGCTGAGTGTTTAAGTGCATGGTAAAGCGCGGCGTGATCAAAATCGCGTAAATCGCGGCGAAACCACACCAGGGATTTTTCATATTGCATGGTGTTCGATGAAATAATTACTCGCGGTGATAAGGGTGATTTTGAATCACAGAATGCGCACGATAAAGTTGCTCACAAAGCAGTACGCGTACAAAAGCATGCGGTAAAGTGAGTTTAGATAAGCCCCAAAGCCATTCGGCTTGTTGTTTCAGGTTTGGGTGCAGGCCATCAGCACCGCCAATGACAATACAGACATCGCGGCCGAGCGTTTGCCAAAATTTCATTTTATCAGCGAGTTGTAGGGTGGTGACTTCCTGTCCGCGTTCATCGCATGCGATTAAATAATCACGGCCTACGGTTTCTAAAATACGTTTGGCTTCTGCTTCTTGTACCACCGCACTATTTTTGCCATCCGCACGTTTGTCTGGTTTGATTTCAATGATTTCAACGCTGAGCTCGCGCGGCATGCGCTTGATGTATTCTGCGCAGGCTGTTTCAACCCAGCTTGGCATTTTATGACCAACAGAAATGATACGGAGCTTCAAACATTAGCCCTGAAACTGATTGATAACGGAATTATTCCGCTTTAATATGACCGCGACGGCTTTCTGCCTCGCCCCATAATTGCTCAAGGTTGTAATAAGCACGGGTAGCGGGCACCATAATGTGGACGACGATATCATCTAAATCCACTAACACCCATTCACCTTCTTTTTCGCCTTCAGTACCGCGAATGGCATAGCCTTTTTCTTTGAGTTTTTCACGTACATTATCGGCCACTGCCTTGGCTTGGCGGCTAGAGTTGGCTGATGCAACAATCATGTAGCTGGTCATGCTGGTAAGTTTGCGCACATCCATCACGCTGATATCAAACCCTTTAATGTCTTCAATCGCATCCACTACTGCGAGTTTCATGGTTTCTAAATATGCTGCGTCTGATTTTGCTGTATTTAAGTCTGGTGTCATTTAAGCGGCCTGTACGGGAATTGCATTGCGTTGAGATTGTATGCGGTTTTGATTGTCGACATATACGAGTTGTGGCTGATAGTTTGCAAGTTCATCTTCATGATAAATGGCATAACTTGCAATAATAATAATATCTTTAGGGTGCGCTTTGTGCGCAGCAGCACCATTCACGGAAATAATGCCAGAGTGACGCTCAGCACGAATAGCGTAAGTAGTAAAACGCTCGCCATTGGTGACGTTATAAATGCTGATTTTTTCATATTCACGGATGTTTGCAGCTTCGAGCAATTCTTCGTCAATAGCACAGCTACCTTCGTAGTGAAGCTCAGAGTGCGTAACATGTACGCGGTGCAACTTGGATTTAAGCATGGTTCTTTGCATGTGCTTAACCGTTTTTTTAAAGGGACTGCATTATAGTCTTTTCAATCACTTAGCGCAAAAATCAATATTATCAATCAAACGCACGTTACCTAATTTAGCTGCGCCCAACACCACCAAGTTTGAGTCCTCCTTCGTTGCAAGCGCTAATGTGTTAGCTGAACGCACGGAAATATAATCAACCGACCAACCTTTATCATTTAACATTTGCATTGCCGTTTGCTCCAAGTCGGCAAAGTCGGTATTGCCTTGTTTTATTGCGCTCACAATTTTCTGCAAGCATTGCTGTAGTTGTGAGGCCGCAATTTTTTGCGCCGTTGTTAAATAGCCGTTGCGGGAGCTCATTGCCAAGCCGCTCGGCTCGCGCACGGTGTTGCCTGCAATAATTTCTATGGGTAGATTAAATTGTTTGACCAATTCTTTAATAACAAAAAGTTGCTGAAAATCTTTTTGTCCAAATACTGCCACTTGAGGCTGCACGATATTAAACAATTTCATGACCACAGTGGCTACACCGCTAAAATGTCCAGGACGCGAGGTGCCGCAAAGCCCATTAGCCATTGGTGGCGGCGTAATCGTCATGCTTTGATTGAGATTGTCGCCATCAAAATCTGGATATACTTCTGCAATAGATGGTGCAAATACGATATCCGTACCTGCCGTTTTTAACTTTTCACAGTCTGCCTCTAAAGTGCGCGGATAGCTGGCTAAATCTTCATTGGCACCAAACTGTAGCGGATTTACAAAAATACTCACTACTACACATTGGGCATGTTGATTGGCAATTTCTACCAAGTGAATGTGTCCCGCATGCAGGTTGCCCATAGTAGGTACAAAGCCAATGTTAGACTGGGCTTTAAGCGCACTTCTTAATTCGTTAACGGTGTGGATGGTTTGCATGGGTTGACTGTTAAATTGGGCTTTTTGTGGCAAATTCAATAGCTGTGCTCTGTCGCTGGAAAAGTTCTCTTCTTCACAGCTTGCACATAATTGGTAACCGCTTGCTGAATGCTATTGGTTTCTTGCAAAAAGTTTTTAGTAAATCTAGGGCTTTTAAATTCGTGAGGGGCTTTAGAAGCGGGTCCGGTATAAATACCCAGCAAATCTTGTATGACTAATACCTGCCCGTTACAATCTACCCCAGCGCCAATGCCGATGGTGGGCACTTCAATGCTTTCAGTGATTTTTTTAGCCAGTGCTGCCGGCACCATTTCTAGCAATACAAAACTGGCGCCTGCTTCACTCATGGCTTTTGCATCATTAAGAATCTGCTCGGCCGATGCTTGTGTTTTACCTTGAATTTTATAACCACCAAGTTGATTCACCGATTGCGGTGTAAAGCCCAAATGTGCGCAAACCGGAATGCCATGCTCAATCAAATAGCGTGCGGTGTTGATTCTGTCACCGCCGCCCTCAAACTTCACCATGTGCGCACCAGATTTTATTAACCAGGCGGCATTTTTGTAGGCGGCTTCGTTATCGTGTTCGTAACTGCCTACCGGCATGTCGGCAATGATTAGCGTATTCGGTGCGCCCGCGGCTACGCTTTTAGTGTGGTAGGTCATGTGGTGCATGCTTACATTGAGCGTATTTTCTGCGCCTTGCAGCACCATGCCGAGCGAGTCACCTACCAGTAAAATATCCACGCCGGCATGTTCCATTAACTTGGCAAAAGTCGCGTCGTAGCAAGTGAGCATGGCAATTTTTTCACCATGATTAGCCATTTGTTGAATATCAGATAATTTCATGTATTAAGCGGCTTGCGAATAGTCATTCAAAATTTGGATTAAAGAATTCGCGCTGACCTTTAATCTGCATAATACGATTTAACAATAAATCCAACGAACTGTCGTTTTTGAGGATGTTGAGTTTTTCATTGTTCACAATGAGTACTGGCGAAGTATCGTAGTTATGAAAAAACTCGCTATAAGCATTGGCTAAACGTTCTAAATATTCGCGTGGAATATCTTGTTCATAGCTTACGTTGCGCGCCTCAACGCGCTCCGCCAATGCATCAATTGGCGTTTGCAAGTAAATGACCAAATCAGGCTTGGGCGCCTTTAACTGTAAATGTTGATAGATTTGATGATACAACGCATATTCTTCATCATCTAAATTCAGCCGTGCAAATATCGGATCTTTTTCTAAAAAAAAGTCCGCAACAATTGGCTTGGCAAACATGTCGCGCTGACTAATATCTTTAATTTGGTTGGCACGCTGAAATAAAAAGAACAGCTGTGTCGGTAAACCATAGCGCTGCGCATCTTGATAAAAGCGCGGTAAAAACGGGTTGGACTCAGCTTTTTCAGATAAATAATCCACTGGAAATTTATCCGCCAACATTTTTGCGAGCGTAGTTTTTCCGCTGCCAATGGGGCCTTCAACGACGATGTAAGGGAATTTATTAAAAATGCTCATGTTTTTGTAAGCTTAAGGAAGTCTGTTAATGCCCAAAGATAACTCGGGCGTAATCAATGGCGCTATTTTGCCATGATTTGGCAAAATAAGATGCGGTGCGATTTCAAATAGTGGCAGCAAGACAAAGCCGCGCGTATGCATGCGCGGGTGCGGCAGCGTGAGTTTAACTGTATTTAGCACTACATTTTCGTATAACAATAAGTCGCAATCTAGCACGCGCGGTGCGTTGATATAAGGACGCTCACGTCCTGCCCCATTTTCAATTTTATGTAAGGCATCGAGCAATACTTGTGGCGACAGTTCAGTCTCAATTTCTGCCACGGCGTTAATAAAATCTGGTGCAGCATCAATACAATCAATGGGTGCTGTTCGGTAGAGTGATGATTGTTTAACTAGCCGTGTTCCAGGTAAATGACTTAAAGCAACGAACGCTTTTTGTACTTGTTCTATAGGGTTTTCTAAATTGCTCCCAAGTGCAACAAACGCTTGTTTCATCATGCTTCTATAGTGGCGCTGGATTTTTTACGGTTTCTTTTTTTACGTTTTTTAGGTGCGGTATCCGCTTGCAACATGGCGGCGCGGGCATCACCTTCGGCGTTGGCAAATGTTGTCCACCATTCGCCTAGCTCTGCAGGCAATTCCCCTGATTCGCAGCGCAGTAACAAAAAATCATAGCCAGCACGGTAGCGTGGGTGCGTAAGTAAGCCAAAAGGGCGTTTGCCAGCACGTTGTTCAAAGCGCGGTTGCATGCCCCAGATTTCTTTCATGGTTGCGGTGTAGCGGTTATGAATGGCTAATTTTTCTGCCTGTGTGGCAATTACTTCACTCATCGCCATGTGTAGAGCGGGTATTGGGGGTGCTTCAGCTTTATAAGTTTCCCAAGCGGCTAATACTTCATGCCATAGTAAGGTGGCAAACAAAAAACTGGGATTGGCTGACTTGCCCGACGCGATGCGATCATCCGTATTATGCAGCGCTAACATGACAAAACGCTCACCCATTGGCTGCTCTAATACGACATCGAGCATCGGCAGCAAGCCGTGATGTAAGTGTTGCTCGCGTAGTGCACTGACGCTTTCAATGGCATGACCTGAGAGGAATAATTTCAGCATTTCATCAAACAAGCGGCTGGGAGGCACGTCTTGCAATAAGTCCGCCATCTTGGCAATGGGCGCCATCGTAGCAGGGTCAATACGTAACCCCAGCTTTGCAGATAGCCGCACCACGCGTAGCATGCGCACCGGGTCTTCTGCGTAGCGTGTTTCGGGTTTGCCTATCATGCGCAAAACACCTGCTTGAATATCCGCAAAGCCTTGGTGGAAATCGAGTACTTCTTGGCTGGTTGGGTCGTAGTAAAGTGCGTTGGCAGTAAAGTCGCGCCGCGCTGCGTCTTCTTCCAGGCTACCAAAAATGTTATCGCGAATAATGCGGCCGCTCTCGTTAGTATGCGCATCCCCTTGTGTTTCATGATGGCCGCGGAAAGTGGAAACCTCAATCGTTTCATCGCCAAACAACACATGGACTAAGCGAAAGCGTCGCCCAATAATACGCGAACGTCTAAACACACGGTTGACTTCTTCAGGAGTGGCATCTGTGGCAATATCAAAATCTTTAGGAATGCGTTTCAGTAATAAATCACGCACTGCGCCACCAACGATAAAGGCTTCAAAGCCCGCTTTTTGCAAGCCTTCAATCGTTCTATGCGCAGCACTACTCAATAGGCTGCGGTCTATCTGATGTTTTTTGTACGCAATGATGACGGCACTATCTTTACCACTATTGTTTCTTTTGGCAGATTTCTTTGTGCCTAGTATGGGGCGACTTGAGTGCTGTGATTTTTGGGTTTCTGATTGATCGCGCTCGGGTTTTACATGCCCCGTTTTAGCGAGTTTGGGTTTAAAAATTTTGTTGAACAGTTTTCTTATCATAGTGAAATTATAGCTTAAATTTAAGCTTGCTCATTTTTCCACAGTACATCGCTGATGCCAGCCTCTTTGTTAAAAACGCGGCACAGCACAAATAGTAAATCAGACAGGCGGTTTAAATACTTTAGTGAAATTTCAGTGACTTTTTCATTGCGGTGCAACTGAATCAGTTTGCGCTCTGCACGGCGGCAAATAGTGCGCGCAAGATGGCAAAAAGCTGCGGCTTTAGTGCCACCAGGTAAAATAAACTCTTTTAGCGGCTTTAAATCGTCATTCAGTGTGTCTATTGCCTGCTCTAAATCATCAATGCGCGCTTGTTGCAAAATCACATAACCTGGAATGCAAATTTCGCCACCTAGATTAAATAAATCATGCTGAATTTTTGTGAGCATAGCTTTTAAATTGCCAGGGATGGGTTCAGTCAGTATTAAACCGATGACTGAATTTAACTCATCCACATCACCCATTGCATCAACACGAATGCTGTCTTTGTTAATGCGGCTGCCGTCACCTAGCCCTGTAGTGCCATCGTCGCCGGTGCGCGTGTAAATTTTACTTAGTCTATTTGCCATAGCTTGCTTGTAGTGATATTCATCTATAATCTGCGTATTGTAACTGATGACCGCCTTGCTATGACTGCTCAATCTACCACTCATGCTATGAAGGATCGACCAATTGCCGTATTCGACTCAGGCGTGGGTGGTATTTCTGTGTTGAAGCACATTCATGCCTTACTGCCATTTGAACAATTGTTGTATGTGGCGGATAGCAAGTACGCCCCTTATGGCAATAAAACCCCCGCAGAAATCCAGGCACGTTGTTTTGAAATTGCAGATTTTCTAATCGCTAAAGATGCAAAAGTGATTGTGGTCGCCTGTAATACCGCTACCGCAGCAGCGATTGACGCCATGCGTGCAAAATACACACTGCCGAACCATATTCCAATTATCGGCATGGAACCCGCAGTAAAGCCAGCGGCAGAAGCCAGTAAAAATGGCATCATCGGCGTGCTTGCGACCACGGGTACGCTTAAAAGCGCTCAGTTCGCGGGCTTGCTCGAAAGTTACGGTCGTAATGTCAAAGTAGTCACGCAAGCTTGCGTGGGGCTGGTAGAGTGCATAGAACGCGGTGAAATCGCTGCCGAAAATACTTTGCGCTTAGTGGAGCAGTATTGCCGGCCACTGCTGGATGCAGGTGCAGATACCATCGTGCTGGGCTGTACCCATTACCCGTTTGCGCGAGCTTTGATAGAACAAGTGGTTGGATCAGATGTCACGCTGATTGATACAGGTGCGGCGGTAGCTAAGCATTTACAACAGCGTTTATTAGCGCTTGATTTGCTTTCGGATAATAATCAGCTCACCCAAGTGCAATTTTGGACCAATAGTGAAGCTAACGATGCAAAGCAGGTAATTAGCCAGTTGTGGGGCCAAAGTGCTGAAATAAGCATTTTGTAGGGCGCATTGGTCCTGTCGTTACGGGTTTAGCCAGGATTTTCCTAATAGAAAATCCTGGCTAATGAAAGTTTTGGTTTTAACTACGTCAAAAACTAAAAACTAAGCAAAAAAGTCTTTAGCTTTATCCATCCAACTTTTGTTTTTTGGGCTGTGCTTGCCAGCGTCAGCCTGCGTGCTTTCTTCAAACTCACGTAACAGTTCTTTTTGGCGGGTAGTTAGTTTTACTGGCGTTTCAACCACTACATGTACCATTAAATCGCCATGTTCGCTTGAGCGTAGTGGTTTAATGCCCTTGCCACGTAATCTAAATACACCGCCCGTTTGTGTTTCAGCAGGAATTTTCATCTTGGCTGAACCATCTAACGTGGGGACTTCAATTTCGCCACCAAGTGCTGCGGTGCTAAAGCTGATAGGCATTTCGCAATGTAGGTTGCCACCATCACGCTGAAACATGTCGTGTTGCTTGAGGTGTACGACTACATACAAATCACCCGTTGGGCCACCATTCACGCCAGCTTCACCTTCACCACTTAAGCGAATCCTATCACCTTCATCCACACCAGCAGGAATTTTGACCGATAAGGTTTTATTTTGCTTAACACGACCAGCGCCGTGGCAAGAACCGCACTTGTCATCATCTTTAATCATCTTGCCTGTGCCATGACACTTAGGACAAGTTTGCTGTACAGAGAAGAAGCCTTGTTGCATACGTACCTGGCCATGACCGCCACAAGTGGTGCAGGTCACAGGAGATTTACCTGATTTTGCACCAGTGCCTTTACAGGGTTCACAAGCGGCTTGTACTGGAATGCGGATTTTGGTTTCGGTACCTTTAGCTGCGTCTTCTAGGCTAATTTCCATGTTGTAGCGTAAATCTGCACCGCGATACACATTGCTGCGTTGACCACGTGCGCCACCGCCAAAAATATCGCCAAAAATATCGCCAAAGGCGTCCCCAAAGCCCGCACCACCAAAGCCGCCCGCACCTGCGCCTTGTTCTACGCCAGCATGACCGTATTGGTCATAAGCGGCGCGTTTTTGGTCATCTGAGAGCATCTCATAGGCTTCTTTTGCTTCTTTGAATTGTTCTTCAGCTTTTGGGTTGTCAGGGTTGCGATCAGGGTGATACTTCATTGCCAATTTGCGATAAGACTTTTTAATGTCTTCTTCAGTAGCGTCTTTGTTCACGCCCAGTATTTCGTAATAATCTCTTTTACTTGCCATAATTTAGTCGCTAGTTGGTGGTGTTTAGTCGTTAGTGAGTAGTGGATAGTCATTAGTTGGCCGCTATTAGCGCAAAAGTCGTTAGCATCATGGTGGACGCTAACGACTGCAAACTAACGACTGCGATTTAGTCTTTCTTCACTTCTTCAAACTCCGCATCTACTACATCACCATCCACCGTTTTTTCGCCTTCAGTGCTTGGTTGCGCGCTTTGTGTATTGGCTTCTGCTTGTTCCGCCGCATAGACTTTTTCGCCCAGTTTTTGTGAGGCTTCAGTTAAGGCGGCAGTTTTGGCTTCAATGGTGTCTTTATCATCCGACTGCAATACTTCTTCAACCTCTTTAAGTGCGGTTTCAATCGCTTCTTTTTCAGCGGCGTCTAATTTATCGCCATGCTCAACCAGTGATTTTTTCACTGAATGTACCATGCCATCTGCTGCATTACGCGCATCTACAAGCTCGCGATATTTCTTATCTTCATCCGCATATTTAATGGCATCTTCTTCCATTTGCTGAATTTCAGCTTCAGATAAACCACTGTTGGCTTTAATGGTAATTTTATTTTCTTTACCAGTTGCTTTATCTTTGGCAGAAACATGCAAAATGCCGTTCGCATCAATATCAAATGTCACTTCAATTTGCGGCATGCCACGTGGAGCAGGTGGAATATCGCTTAAATTAAATTGACCTAGCGATTTATTCGCCGCCGCTTTTTCGCGCTCGCCTTGCAATACTTGAATGGTCACTGCATTTTGGTTGTCATCAGCGGTTGAGAATGTTTGCGATGCCTTGGTAGGAATCGTGGTGTTTTTCTTGATGACTTTAGTCATCACGCCACCTAAAGTTTCAATACCTAAAGATAACGGTGTTACATCAAGTAGCAACACATCTTTAACATCACCTTTTAGCACGCCACCTTGAATTGCTGCGCCTACCGCTACCGCTTCATCAGGGTTTACGTCTTTACGTGGCTCTTTGCCGAAGATTTCTTTCACTTTTTCTTGCACTTTTGGCATACGGCTTTGACCACCGACCAAAATCACGTCAGTAATATCGTCAATTGAAACACCCGCATCTTTAATCGCTACGCGGCATGGCGCCATCGTGCGTTCAATTAAATCTTCAACTAATGACTCTAATTTTGCACGCGTGATTTTTACCACTAAGTGTTTAGGGCCTGTGGCATCTGCCGTAATATATGGCAAATTCACTTCAGTTTGAGTCGCGCCTGACAACTCGATTTTCGCTTTTTCAGCCGCTTCTTTTAAGCGCTGTTTTGCCAGTAAATCATTACGTAAATCCAGTCCGCCGTTGTCTTTTTTGAACTCATCTGCTAAAAAGTCGATTAAGCGGTTATCAAAGTCTTCGCCACCCAGGAACGTATCGCCATTAGTTGAAAGCACTTCAAATTGATGCTCGCCATCAATACTGGAAATTTCAATAATAGAAACGTCAAAAGTACCGCCGCCCAAGTCATACACTGCAATTTTACGGTCGCCTTCTTGTTTATCTAAACCAAAGGCTAACGCCGCCGCGGTTGGCTCGTTAATAATGCGTTTAACATCTAAACCTGCGATACGGCCCGCGTCTTTAGTCGCCTGGCGTTGGCTATCGTTAAAGTAAGCCGGCACGGTAATGACCGCTTCTGTGACTTCTTCGCCCAAGTAATCTTCAGCGGTTTTCTTCATTTTGCGCAAAACTTCAGCAGAAATTTGCGGCGGCGCCATTTTTACGCCGCGCACCTCTACCCATGCATCGCCATTATCTGCTTTAGCAATGGTGTAAGGCATTAAACCGATGTCTTTTTGCACTTCTTTTTCTTCAAAGCGGCGACCGATTAAACGCTTAACCGCGTACAGCGTATTTTTTGGGTTAGTTACCGCCTGACGCTTAGCTGGCGCGCCTGCTAAAATTTCGCCATCTTCCTGATAAGCGATGATAGAAGGCGTGGTGCGTGTGCCTTCTGAGTTTTCAATCACGCGTGGTTTGCCGCCTTCCATCACAGCAACGCAAGAGTTTGTTGTACCTAAGTCAATACCAATAATTTTGCCCATGTTTAATTTCCTTTAACTTTTTAATTAACCGCCGATAAACGCAGACAAAAACAGATGGGTTTCGTTTGCGTTGATAAAGGAGGTTTAAATTTTTAACCTTGTTTATATGATGGTGATTGTTTTTATAAATTCAAGTGCTTGGTTTTATCCGTTTTGCCTATTTTTATATCTGCGTTTATCGGCGGTAAAACAAGCTTTTGAATTGATTATTTTGCCACCATCACCAACGCAGGGCGTAACACACGGTCATTCAATGTGTAGCCTTTTTGTAACACGCTGGTCACTGTGTTTGGTTCCCCGCTATTTTCAAGCATGCTGATCGCTTGATGCCTGTTGGGATCAAATTTCTCACCAACAGGGTTGATTTCAGCGATGTTGAATTTTTCAAAAACGCTAGCAAGTTGTTTGGTCGTTAGCTCAACGCCATCTTTATAACTTTGCACGTCTGCCGCCTCAATTAACAAGGCTGCATCTAAACTATCTTTTACCGCCAATAATTCATTCGAGAATTTTTCTAAGGCAAATTTACGTGCTTTATCAATATCATCCATGGCACGGCGGCGAATATTTTCACCTTCTGCCTTAACATAAAGTACACTGGCTTTGGCTTCTTCTAAAGCGGCTTCCAGCTCGGCAAGCCTTTTGTCGGTTGATGTCTCGGCTTCAGGTGTTTGATTATTTTCGGCAGTGATTTCTACTTCAGGCTGCGTTGTAGATTGTTCTTCTTGCATGTGTTTCCCCGGTTCATTGTTAGTACTATTTACACATTGGGGATGACCGTTGTTATTTCAAGCAATAGTGTGAATATTTCTATCATTTTAAGTTACAAATTTCACTTGTAATGACAAAATAGCCGCTTAATTATTGTAAGCGGCTGTTCTATCAATTGAAATACCGAAATTAATACATCATTTAGCTTCAATATTCGCCTATTTTGAGTAGTTTTTGTTTTCAATCAAGGGCAGCAAAGTTTTAAACACCTCTTGTGGCGATGGCGTGAGTTTTATTCCACCAAGATTGATGGCTGGCGTCAGTGTGCCTGCCATTACGCCAGTTAAGGCAGGGTTTGTGTCGGTGTAGATTGCAACAATCGGTTTATTCAGCGCGGCAGCTAAGTGCGATAGGCCTGTATCTACGCCCACGGCGGCTTGTGATTGTGCAATGACTGCCGCCAGTGTTGCAATGCTGGATTTGGCTAGCACGCAAGCGTTGGGTAATGCCTGTGCAATCTGGTTGGCGCGGTTCAACTCAGCCTTGCTTGCCCACGGCAATATCATGTTTAAACCGTGCTCAGCCAGCGATTTGCCTAATGTTATCCAGTGGTCTGTTGGCCACAGTTTGCTGTCGCGGCTAGTGCCGTGCAGGGCGATGACAAATGGTCTAGGGAGCTCTAATGAGGTGGCCGGAGCTTCAATACCGTAATCTGGTGAAGTGTCAGGAGGCGCGTAACCTAAACTTAATGCCGTCAGTGTGCGGTTTCGGATGACGGCATGTTGTTGGTAAGAAACTGCATATTTCCGATTATAAAAGTAACTGGCTAATGGTTCGCGAATTGATTGCTGATCATAGCCATGCTTTACACCCTTGGCCTGGCTGGTAATTAAAGCACTTTTGAGTAAACCTTGTGTGTCAATGATGGCATCATAATGATTAGCAGTGATTAAACGCTTAAACGCGCTGATTTCTCGCCAAGTGTTTTTATCCAACAAATGCTTGCGCCAATGCCTTAGTGCAATGGGGATGACATGATTCACCCGCGTATGCATGCGTGGAATTTCAGCAAAGGACTCTTCCACTACCCAGTCAATAATCGCATTGGGATAGTGATTGTTGATGTCATTGATAATAGGTAAATTATGAATAACATCGCCTAAAGACGAAGTTTTAACGATAAGCAATTTCAGCATAATTGGCATTTTCGCATACAATTCAGCTTTAAGAATCAGTTGATAAAAGCGGTAACCCTATTTTGAAGTTTGCATTTCTAATTTTTAAGGTATTTCCCTACGGCGGCGTGCAGCGTGATATGTTGAGAATCGCGCATGATTGCGTCAATGCCGGGCATGAGGTCACTATTTATACAGGTGAATGGCGTGGCGGCATGCCCGATGCGCGGATTAACGTGGAAATTTTGCCTAGCCGTGGCTGGTTGAATCATCAGCGCCATCAGTCGTTGATAAGCGCCATGCAGCAAGCTTTAGTCAAAGCCCCGGTAGATTTGGTGGTGGGATTCAACCGTATGGCAGGGCTGGATATTTATTATGCGGCTGACCCGTGTTATGTACAGCGTGCGCATGAAGAGCGGTCTTGGTTATACAGACACCTGCCTTTCATTAGGGGGCGTTATCGCTTTTTTGCAGCGGCTGAAAAAGCCGTGATGGATGCGCAAGGCAGTTGCCAGATTTTATTGCTGACAGAACACGAAAAACAAAGCTTTCAGCAATGGTATGGCACGCCAGACGCACGTTTTCATTTATTGCCACCAAGTATTCCGCTGCAAAAATTTGCCAACAAGCGTCGTGAAGCTTGCCGCGTGTACGCCAGGCAACAATTTAACTTACCTGCAGACGCAAATATCGTATTAACGGTAGGCTCAGCTTTTGTGCGTAAAGGGGTGGATAGGGTCATTGATGCCATAGCCGCTTTGCCAAAAGCCTTGCAGGATAACACTTGGTTAATTGCGATTGGTGAATATGAATCGAACAGTAATATAAAAGCCTACTGCGAAAAACGTGGCGTTGCACACCGCTGCATTCACGTGGGTGGGCGATCAGATGTGGCAGATTTAATGGTGGGAGCGGATATATTTGCGCATCCTGCACGCTCTGAATTGGCAGGTATTGTGCTGATTGAGGCGATGACCGCAGGCTTGCCGGTATTGGTGACGGATGTCTGTGGTTATGCACCACGTGTTGCTGAGGCTAATGCGGGAGTGGTGTTGCCGTCACCTTTTAGTCAATTAGAGATGAATAGTGCGCTTGCCATGATGTTGCAATCACCGCGGCAAGTTGAATGGCAAGAGCATGGTAAGCAATATACCGTACACATTAAAAATACTTCGTCTGTGAGTGCAGAGGCTGACTATATTATTAACTACGCTCATCAAAAATTAGCACAAGTACATCAAGAGGCAACGCCACGTGGATAAGCTCGAGTTACCCGCAAATATTCGTAGCCTATTTAGTGCAGATACTTTTGTTGAAATCATGCAATTACAGGGTCAAGTTTACCGAGACGTAGCAGGGCGCCGTACCATTCAGCTTAAGTTAGCTGACGGCAGCTATTTTGTTAAACAGCACTTTGGTGTGGGTTGGCGCGAAATTGTTAAGAGTTTTTTAAGCTTAAAAAAACCTATTTTAGGTGCACAGACTGAGGTTAATGCGATACGGAAACTAGACGAAATCGGCATCGATACCACGCCACTGGTTGGCTATGGTATAAAAGGCATTAACCCTGCAACGCAGCAATCATTTGTAATCACTCAAGATTTAGGCGATATTATCTCGTTAGAAGACTTATGTGCTGATTGGAGAAGCAATCCACCAGATGCTAATTTTAAGCGGCGTTTGATTATTGCAGTGGCCGATGTGGCTGCTAAACTTCATAAAAATGGTGTTAATCACCGTGATTTTTACATTTGCCATTTATGTTTGGATGCGCCGGCGTTAAAACAAAATCAAATCAAGCTCTATTTGATTGATCTACATCGTATGTTAATCCATCGGGAAATTTCAATCGGTGACAATGTGAAGGATATAGCCGCGCTGTATTTTTCAAGTATGGATGCTGGCTTAACGTCACGTGATTATCTACGCTTTAAGCGATATTATTCCAGTGGTGTTAGTGGCTGCATGCCTTATTTTTGGCGGCAAGTTGAACACAGAGCGAACAAGCTCTACGCTAAATTCCATGGCGATAAATTTCAAAAAAGGTTAGCGACTGAAAAGGCTGCATTGAGAAAATGACCACTTTATATATAGCACCACAACATCAAAAAACATTGGCGCTTAATCAACTGAACGATTTTGATGCAATCTGGAATGTTAAGGTTGATTGGTTTGAAGCGCCAAATGAGCGTCGCGGTGGGTGGAGCGGTGTAGGGCGCATGAGCTTAAAAACGGCATCTGAGGCAAGCTTAGGTGTATTTTTAAAGCGACAAGAAAACCACGAACGCCGTACTTTAATGCACCCGATTAAGGGTGAGCCTACCTTTGCATGTGAGTTTAAGATGATGCAGTACTTGGCTAAACATCAAGTACCTTCACTTAAAGCGGTTGCTTTTGGTCAACGCAATTTCAACGGCAGCATGCAGGCACTTTTGATGACAGAAGAGCTGGTTGGGTTTATACCTTTAGAGCAGGCAGTGACTCAGCTATTTTCTGAAAAAAGACCTACGCTCAGTGTGCAAAAAACACTGATTAAACAAGTGGCTTTTACTGTTAGTAAATTACATCAATCAGGTGTGCAACATCGCTCTTTATATCCAAAACACTTGTTTGTTGATACTCTAAATGTACAAGATGCAGTGGTGATTGATTTGGAGAAGTCGCGTACGAAATTACTACCGTTTATGCGTACATTTTATGATTTATCTACCTTAAATCGTCATTCAGAACATTGGAGCAGAACGGCTAGGCTGTATTTTTATAAGCAGTATTTGGGTGTTAATAAACTTAATTTATGGCAGAAGTTTGTGTTGAAAATGATCGCAAAGCGTTCTTCACGTAAAAAAACACATAAAACTGCTAAAAAAACGTATCAAGGTACAAAGTAGTATAATTCGTTTTTTTATTTGGATAGTTGAAAATGACTGAGCCCACCACTTATCGCGCACGTACCAATTATGATGAGCGCAAAGCGACAATCTATCAGCAGCGTAAGGTTCACAAACATGATAGTGAAATGAAGCTGCTGGACCGTGCTTTTTCTATTATTCCTAAAACGTTAGAAGTGATTGATTTACCTTGTGGTGGCGGACGTGTATTTCTACGTTTGGCTAGTCATGGCTACAAGGTGAGAGCTGGTGATTTATCTCCAGAGATGATTAAAATTGCACAAAAAAATGCGGATGAAGCGGGTTTGGGCATCACAGTAGATCACGCAGATGTGGAAAATTTACATTACGCTGATAAAAGTATTGACGCGATTGTTTGCTTTAGACTTTTCCAACATTTCCCAACACCGGCGATACGTCAACGTGCAGTGCGCGAGATGTGCCGCGTTGCTAAGCAATACGTAGTGATGTCTTATTTTAGCCCTTACTCATACACACAAGCCAAGTTGATACTACGTGAAAAATTAGGCGGTAGGAAATTACGTAAATATCCTACCAGTTTGAAAGAAGTTGAGGGTTACTTTGCAAACTCAGGTTATCGTTTAGTGAAAGATTTTGCAGAATTAAATTTGGTTAAAACATTGCATCTGGCTGTTTTTGAGCGAATCTCTGATTAACAATTTACTACAGCTCTCATCTGGCGGTGAGTCTGGTTTCAGTGTTGGGCTGCCTGGCAGCCCAGCTTTATTTTGCGAGAAAATCGTACGCAGAGTACCAGGTAAGCGTCTTGTTTGCCAAGGTGTTTGGGCTCAGCAAGCAGTTTATGCCAAATTGTTTATTGGTAACGACGCTGCTCGTTATTTTGAGCGAGATAAACGAGGTGTAGAGCGTTTATTTAAAGCCGGAATTGCAAGTCCCGCGATATTGTTTTCTGGTTTGGCTGAAGATCATAAGACCTATGTCATCATCTTTGAGGCGATTGGTGAAGCGCATAATGCAGAAGAAATTTGTCGGGAGTTAGATGCGCCAGAGCGTTTAAAGTTGATGCGTCGACTAGTGCAAACCGTAGCATTTCATCATCAAGCCGGCTTGTTGCAAACCGATTTATACCTCAAAAATTTTTTAGTCCAACAAACATTAAACCAAGAAGATTTAATTTACACGCTTGATGGCGACGGAATTCGATCTTTATCGCCGTTATTTCAAAAACATCAAAAACTACACAATCTGGCGACGCTATTCTCTAAAATGGATGTGCTCGATGATGGCTGGATTGCCGCGCATTATGAGCAATATTGTTTGCAATTGGGCATCACACATTCACCTGTAGATGCGGCTGAGGTTTGGGTTTTAACGCAAAAAATACGCCATCAAGTAGCAAAAGGCTATGCGGATAAGAAAGTTTTTAGAAATTGCACCGATGTAAAAGTGATGAAGAATTTCAAGTATTTTCAGGCGGTTGCGTCTACGTTTGGTGTTGAAAACCAAGTGCTGGCATCATTAGACCCGTTTCTGGCAGATGCAAAACTCAATATCAAAAATGGCAATACTTGCACTATCGGCAAGGTAACACTTGCCAATCAATCAGTCGTCATCAAGCGCTACAACATCAAGAGCTTTTGGCATGGGCTAAACCGTGCTTTTCGCGTCAGCCGTGCAGAAAAATCATGGGCGAATGCGTATCGGCTGATTATTTCAAACATCGCTACAGCTAAACCACTGGCCTTGGTTGAAGCGCGTTTTGGGTGTTTTCGCCGTCGCGCTTACTATGTGAGTGAGTATATTGATGCGCCTGATGTGATGCAGTTTTTTGCACAATCAACCAAGTTGGAAGATAGGCAAACCGTGGCGCGTAACCTTGCCACTTTGTTTTATAAGCTGTATTTGTTGAAGTTTTCGCATGGTGATTGCAAAGCGAGCAATATCAAAATCGTTAATTTTGCACCAGTGTTGATTGATTTGGATGGCATGCAAGCCCATTTTGGCAGTGTTGTTGGTGATTGGTGGTTTAAGCGTAAACATATCAAAGACTTAAAACGGTTGATGAGAAACTGGGTAAATGATGCCGAAGTCACGGCTTTGTTGAAGCAGGCGTTTGTATTGGAATACACAGCACGGCATCCTGATGAAGATGACCGCATCTTATTTCGCGCAGGTATCGTCTAAACCACGCAAGCCTCGTCCAAACAAAGTAAAATAATGAAAAATGAACTCACGAGAGTATTAGCATGATAGTTTTAGGTTTATCTGGTGCATTAGGTCACGACGCTTCGGCTGCAATTTTGGTCGATGGCAAAATTATTGCGGCAGCAGAAGAAGAGCGGTTTATTCGTGATAAACATGCAAAAAATAAATTTCCTTACGAGGCAGCTAAATTCTGCATGAAGCAAGCGGGCATTAAGCCTGAAGACGTTGATATTGTTGCGTTTCCTTATGCTGAGATTCCACTCACTACCAATGCGCGTTGGCATTATGCCAAACGTCACTGGTATGCGCCTGATCGTGCCTTGGATGCGTTATTTAACGGCAATCGCCGTTTCCGGCGTAATCGTGACAAGTCATTGAAGTTAATGGCTGATTTAGGCTTAACCAAGGCTAAGTTTGTTCCTGTTGAGCACCACTTGGCGCATGCCTCTAGCGCGTACCATTTAAGTGGGTTTAAAGAAAAAACGGCCATTGTTGGCATTGATGGCAAAGGCGAGTACGCAACCACTTTCTTTGGTTATGGCGAAAACGGAAAAATCCATAAAATTAAAGAGTTTTATGATCCAGATTCATTGGGCGGCATGTACGGTGCGATTACCGAATATCTTGGTTTTGAGATGCTGGATGGTGAATTTAAAGTGATGGGCATGGCGCCTTATGGTGATGCTAGCAAGTATGATTTATCACGCTTAGTGACGTTTGAAAATGGTGAGTTAACCGTAAACACCAAGCTGGTGAATGTGGTCGGTTTGCGTCGCTATAAAGAAAACGGCAAGGGTTATTATTTCACGCCGGAACTGATTGAGTGGCTAGGCCCTAAACGTCATGGGGATGAAATTGATGACCCATACATTCACTATGCGGCATCAGTACAAGCCTTGTTAGAAGACGTTGCGCTGAAGATGATTGATTATTATCTAGGCGATATTATTAAAGAAACCGGGCGCATTGCCATGGCGGGTGGTGTGGCGCTCAACGTGAAATTGAACCAACGCATTATCGCCATGCCGCATGTTAAAGAGTTATTTGTGCAGCCAGCCTCAGGTGATAATGGTACGTCACTCGGTGCGGCTACTTATGCGGCGCATTTGGCGGGTGATACGATTCAAAAAATGGAGCATGCTTATTTAGGCCCTGCCTATACTACGGAAGAATGTATCGCCGCATGTGAAGCACACCCTGGAAAACCTATTTTTACCCGCGTAGAAAATGCTGCGCAAAAAGGGGCGGAATTGTTGGCAAGCGGCAATCCACTGGCATGGCTACAAGGCCGCATGGAATTTGGCCCACGTTCGCTTGGTTGTCGTAGTATTTTGGGTGATCCTAGCTACCCAGGTGTGGCAGACCGCATTAACGCGCAAATTAAATATCGCGAGCGCTGGCGTCCATTTTGTCCGAGTATGTTAGACCGCGTTGCCGTGGATATTTTACAAACAGCGCATCCTGCGCCTTACATGACGTTTACCTTTGATGTGAATGACACTTGGAAATCACGCATTCCTGAAGTGGTGCATGAGGATGGTACAGCCCGTGCGCAAGTGGTCACGCGTGAGACTAATCCGCGTTACTACGCGCTGATTGAGCATCTTGAGCAATTGCGAGGTGTGCCAGTGGTATTGAATACATCACTTAATCGCCGAGGTGAGCCGATGATTTGTTCGCCTAAAGATGCACTGGATATGTTTTATGGCTGCGATTTGGAGTATTTAATCATGGAAGACGTGTTGGTGACTAAAAAATGAATTGATTGTGATTAAATACATATCAATTTACGTCAAACAAAAGCCGTCTAATCAGCGGCTTTTGTTTGACGATAAGCCTCAGTTTAGCGATAATCGGGGTTAGTGTTTTTCTTAACTTAGTTAAGTTTTTACTAAGTTCCGCAAGTTGGTTATCTGAGTAGAGTATCTAAATTATGAAACAATCCCATTTAGAAGTTACTGAACGTATTATAGAAAAAAGCCGCCCAACCCGTACGGCTTATTTGCATCGTTTAGATGAAATTGTAAATCGACCTCGCGGTGCAGATCGCTTGGGCTGTGCTAACGTCGCGCATGCGTTTGCTGCTATGCCAGCTAACGATAAATTACGTGTGGTAGTAGAAAAAGCGCCTAACATCGGCATTGTTACTGCTTACAATGAAATGCTTTCAGCACATCAGCCTTACGTCAATTACCCGGATATTATCCGAGATGAAGCGCATAAATACGGCGCAACCGTGCAAGTGGCTGGGGGCGTACCTGCCATGTGTGATGGTATTACGCAGGGCGAGCCAGGCATGGAGCTTTCGTTATTCAGCCGAGACACCATTGCCATGAGTACCGCAATAGCGCTTTCACATGATGTGTTTGATGCGGCATTACTGCTTGGCGTGTGCGATAAAATCGTCCCAGGTCTGCTGATTGGCGCATTACAGTTTGGTCATTTACCCTGTGTGTTTGTACCAGCAGGGCCAATGAGTACAGGTATTGATAACACCACAAAATCTAAAGTGCGTGAACAATACGCGCAAGGTAAAATCGGGCGCCCTGAATTGTTGGCGTCAGAATCTGCCGCCTATCATAGCGCAGGTACCTGTACCTTCTACGGTACAGCCAATAGCAACCAAATGCTGATGGAAGCCATGGGCTTGCATGTGCCAGGTGCTGCATTTGTACACCCTAACGATGGTATGCGTGAATTGCTCACACGTGAAGCGGTAAAAATGGTGCTGGAAAATACCAAGAAAAAACAATTTACACCGATTGGTAGATTAGTCGATGAGCATGTGATTGTGAATGCCATGGTCGCTTTGCTCGCGACGGGTGGCTCAACCAACCATCTAATTCATTGGGTAGCTGTGGCGCGTGCAGCAGGCATTATGATTGATTGGACAGACTTCTATCACCTTGCAAAAACCACACCGTTATTGGCGAGTGTGTATCCAAATGGCAAGGCCGATGTGAATGAGTTCCAATCTGCGGGAGGTCCTGCATTCGTGATTCGTGAGTTGATTGATGCAGGGTATATGTTCCCAGATGTGTTCACTGTTGCTTATGGTGGTTTGCGTGATTACGGAAAATTACCAGTCAAAGAAGATGGCAAACTTGCTTGGAAAGATCTGCCGAAAGAAAGTAGCGATGAAACCATCGTGCGTACCGCAGCTTTCCCATTCAATGAGTCTGGCGGTTTACGTTTACTTAAAGGTAACTTGGGTCGTAGCGTGATTAAAATTTCTGCCGTGCCAGAAGATCGTCACATCATCGAGGCACCAGCCATTGTGTTTGATGCACAAGAAGAATTGTTGGCTGCATTTGATCGCGGTGAGCTGGAAAAAGATTTTATTGCTGTGGTGCGCTTCCAAGGTCCTAAAGCCAATGGTATGCCTGAATTACATAAACTAACGCCGCCATTAGCAGTGTTGCAAAACAAAGGCTTCAGAGTGGCGATTGTGACCGATGGTCGCATGAGTGGCGCATCTGGAAAAATCCCAGCCGCAATCCATCTAACGCCAGAAGCCTCTGCTGGTGGCCCGTTAGCTAAAGTGCGAGATGGCGATATTATTCGTTTAAATGCCACGGTTGGTATGGTTAACGTGCTGGTCGATGAAGATGAATGGGCAGAACGTGATGTAGCCGAGCTTTCAGACAGCAAACGTCACAGTAATGCGCACGGCTTTGGACGTGAGTTATTTGGTGGGATGCGGAAGAATGTATTGTCAGCCGAAGAAGGCGCAATTACTTGGCTATAGCTATTTGAAAATATACGGTATGAAAAATTCAGAATGCGACGTTACTTTCGCGTAGCCACTACTAATTGTAGTGTCTGCGCTTGTACTATGCTTAATTTAGAGGGTCTTGTCTAAATTAGTTTTGAAACGGCTAGTAGCTTTGCTTAAACTTTAAAATATGTCATTCCCGCCGTTCCCTGAGCTTGTCGAAGGATGGTGAGAATCCAGTAAAAAAATAAATTAACATCATAGGTAGAAAAATGAACACATTAGATTTAGCCAATTACGGCCCAGTGATTCCAGTTATCGTTATCAACAGAGTAGAGGATGCCGTGCCTATGGCTGAAGCGCTACTCGAAGGCGGTATTAGAGTGCTGGAAGTAACGCTACGTACATCATGCGCACTAGCTGGCATGGAAGCTATTGCCAAGCATGTGCCTGACGCAATTTTGGGTTCAGGTACGGTACGTAACCTTAAAGATGCGCAAGCTTCACTTGATGCAGGCTGTAAATTTGCCGTAAGCCCTGGTTATACCAGCGAGCTAGGTCAATTTGCACGCAAAATTGGTTTGCCATTATTACCAGGTGTTTCTACTGGCTCTGAAATTATGATGGCGAATGCTGATGATTATTACTTCTTAAAACTATTCCCAGCGGTGGCAGTAGGCGGCATTAACTTACTTAAAGGTTTTTCAGGGCCATTTGGTGACGTGAAATTCTGCCCTACAGGCGGCGTAACTGTTGATTCTGCACCACAATTTTTAGCTTTGCCTAATGTGATTGTGTGTGGTGGCACTTGGTTAACCCCAGCTGATGCTGTTGTGCGAAAAGATTGGGCACATATCACTAAACTAGCTAAAGAAGCGAGTGCTATTAAATCAGCCTAAGCAACTAGTTTATTTAAGTACACGTTATAATAAGGCTTTGCTGACTAGACTTTTCTAGAGGCAAAGCCTTTTTTGTTGGTTTTGGTTAGGAATTAGATTTGCAAACAGCATTAAAAAAATATAAATCAATCGTATTTGATTGTGATGGAGTGGTACTTGATTCCAATATTGTAAAAACGGAAGCTTACTTTCGCACCGCTAAAAACCTAGGAGCCACCGATGAGCAAGCACAGGCATTGGTGGATTATCACGTTAAGCTGGGGGGCGTGTCGCGCTATCATAAATTTGATTACTACCTGCATGAAATCCTTCATCAACCTGTGACTGATGATGCCATTCAAGCCCTTTTAGATGGATTTGCACGTGAGTTGGAAGTGAGTTTAATGGAGTGTGATATTGCAGAATGTTTGTTAGAGCTGCGTGATGCAACTCCGCATGCCAATTGGATGATAGTGTCGGGAGGCGATCAGCAAGAATTGCGCAGCTTATTTGCTAAGCGCAACTTGGCACATTTTTTTGATGGTGGAATTTTTGGCAGCCCAGACAATAAAGACACAGTTTTGGCACGTGAAAAAGCTAATGGTAACTTGAAATTACCAGCACTATTTATTGGCGATAGCAAATATGATTTTGAAGCGGCGAAACGTGCAAATTTGGATTTCGTATTTTTGAGCGGTTGGACGGAAGTGCATAATTGGGAAACGTATTGTACGGACAATAATATTGTTGTGTTCGATACAATTAAGCAACTATGCTAACAGAATCCTACTGATTAATTTATTGATTTTGAAAATGGAATAATGTCTAATTTGTCGCAACCTCAGCAGTTATCAGTCGTCGTTCCCGTACGTAATGAACAAGATAATGTTGAAAGCCTGATTTCTGAAATTAACGCAGCATTGCAATTGGTAATTCAACACGAGATTATTTATGTAGATGATGGCAGCACAGATGCTACGTATGCGAAACTCAGGTCATTACAAAGCCAGTATTCACAATTGAGAATCGTTCGTTATGCAAAGAGCTGTGGGCAAAGCACGGCAGTCCGAACAGGTGTGAAGTTTGCCAGATATGACTGGATTGCAACTTTGGATGGTGATGGGCAAAACAATCCAGCGGATATTCCTAAGCTATTAGCGGCTTTGACGCAAGGCGTAAACTTGTTGGAGGCAATAGGCGGCAGAGTCGCCGTGACACGTGGATTAAACGCATCTCTTCAGTAATTGCGAACACGGTTCGCTCAAGCATGCTGAAAGATGATACCCCTGATACGGGTTGCGGATTAAAGCTGTTTTCCCGCGCAGTGTTTTTAGATTTACCCTATTTCGACCATATGCACCGATTTTTGTCGGCCTTGATCAAACGTCGTGGTGGCAAAGTTGTTTCGGTTCCTGTTGGTCATCGCAATCGCGAATATGGAAAGTCTAATTATGGGACGCTTGATAGGCTGATGGTGGGGATTGTGAATTTATTTGGTGTGGCCTGGTTGCAGAGGCGCGCTAAGATACCAACGGCTACAGATTCACGGATTGGTATACAAGTTTTTATAAATAATTGTATTAAATGGAAAAACGTTTAAAACTGCTCAAGTACACTTTGAGACAGTAGTGAATGTGAGAATTCTGACTGTTAAATGCCAGCAGCATATCGTGAATATGAAAGACAACAATTGACCATCACTTACTATACAAGAATGTATCAGGCAGTCCCCACACTAATGCCGTTATATCGAGCGTTAGGTGGAAATTTTGTGACTACCCGTGCTTCAACTGCACGCGCAATCAGACGTGTTTATCCGGACGTCAGCGTGGTAAGAGATAATAAGCTGTTTGGAAAATTTTCTGCAGGGCAGCGGTTATTAAAAGCATCAGACTTAATAGTAACAGGCGCTCTCTATAAAGGTGCGCTACAGGCCTATAGTGCCAAAAAATATATGGTGTTTCATGGCACTTTTGCATACCTGACGGTAAAAGAGGTGCAGGCAATGGCGCACTTTGATCGCTTGTGCGTTATTGGGCCGCGCATGATGCAGGTAGTAGAAAAAGCAGGTTTGGCAAATAAGGCGATGCTTTGTGGATATATGCCTTTTTTGGAATATCCGATCAAGGATGAGCAATCAAGGCAAACATTTTTGACCAATCTAGGATTGGACCCAGCTAAAAAAACTTTACTTTACCTTCCTTGGGGGCCACCTTTTGGCTCCTGGGAATTAATGGCAGAGAAGCTTTTAAATGAGATTCCAGCCGACTATAACTTGATCTTGCGACCACATCCCAGTCAGTCAGTTACATTTCGTCTAAAAGATCGATTTGCTTTTATGTGGTTAGCAAGAATTGTTAAGGCACGTGGTTCAGCCTATCTGGATTTGACTGCACAAAAACTTTCGCTTTTATATGCCAATGCGGATCTGGTTATTTCTGACGGCACATCGCCAGCAGAAGAGTCTTTATATTACGATTTGCCGCAGATGTTTGTGGAAACAGAGCGTTTTTCACGAACGGTAGCGGGGCAGATGATGCGCAGGCAGGGTGCTGATGATGATCAAATTGAATCAGTTACAAGCTTATACGATTGTGGAAAAATTTTAACTCCACAAACTGAAAAAATGGACATTTTGGTTCAGGATGCTTTAGAAAGTAAAGGCCGATATGCCGATGAGCGACGACGTTATTTTAGTTATGCATTTGGCGCGCGGAGTCATGAAGCTCAGCAAAACCTTGTTGAATCTATGCGACAATATGCTTGGAAAAAAACTGAATAATTTAAATGGCTAATCAAAAAATTACTTTGCTGGATTGCACCTTGAGGGATGGTGGGTACTACAACCAGTGGTGCTATAGTCCAAAACTGGTGACGGACTACTTGTTAGCCATGCAGTCAGCCTCAATAGATTATGTTGAGCTTGGGTTCAGGTCATTAGATTCTCATGGCTTTAAAGGCGCTTTTGCCTATACCACAGACCATTTTCTGAACACACTAACCATACCTAATGGACTTAAGATCGGGGTCATGGTGAATTGTAGTGAGCTTAACCAGGAACAGCAGCTGGTTAAGGATGCGCTAAAAAAACTGTTTTCACCTGCTTCACAGTCAAAGGTGAGCCTGGTGCGTATTGCCGCGCACGTTGATGAGTTAAAAACTGCGTTAATAGCCGCAAATTGGCTGAAGCTGCAAGGTTATTTAGTCGGTGTTAACATTATGCAGATCGCTGACCGTTCACCAGATGAAATTAGACAATTATCTGCACAAGTGGCAGCGGCTGACATAGATGTGTTGTACTTTGCGGATAGTATGGGCAGCCTTAATACAGAATGTACTGCTGATATAGTGCAGGCACTTAAGCTTCACTGGCATGGCGCCATTGGTATTCACGCTCACGATAGCATGGGCCTGGCACTGAGCAACACGATGCAGGCGGTGGAGAGCGGAGCCTCATGGCTGGATAGTACAGTGACAGGGATGGGGCGCGGGCCAGGTAATGTAAAAACTGAGCTTTTGCTGATAGAGTTGGCAGAAACACGTGTTCCTATCAGTCAGTTGACTACCATTTTCGCGTTAATTAACAATCATTTCCTACCTTTAAAGCAACAATATGGCTGGGGGACCAATCCATATTATTTTCTAGCTGGCAAGTACGGTATTCATCCCAGTTATGTTCAGGAAATGCTCACTGATAGTCGCTATCGCGAAGAGGATATTCTGATTGCGATTGATTATTTACGTGATGCCGGTGCTAAAAAATTTAATTTGCATACCCTTGATGGTGCCCGACATTTCTACCACGGCAATCCTCAAGGTACCTGGAATCCACAAAGCGTTTTTGCAGATCGTGAAGTGCTTATTGTTGGTGCGGGAGCCAGTGTAAATGAGCATCTGGATGCGATTGAAGATTATGTGCGTCGTGCGCAGCCTTTAGTCATTGCATTAAATACAAGTGAACAGATCAATCCGGAGCTGATTCATTACAGAGTGGCATGTCATCCTATCCGGATGATGGCAGATTGTGAAAAATACGCTGATTTGTCACAGCCACTCATTACACCAGTTTCCATGTTGCCGGAACAAATTATCGAGCGTTTAAACGGTAGAGCATTATGTGATTTTGGTTTATCAGTTCAGCCTCATACTTTCGAGTTTGGCGAGTACTTTTGTGTTTTACCGACCTCAATCGTGACCGCTTATGCATTGGCGATAGCTACCAGTGGAAAAGCCAAGCGAATCCTGTTGGCAGGCCTGGATGGATTCAGCGCGGATGATCCAAGGCAATCTGAAATGGAGGATTTGCTCGTAAAATATCAGCATACAGTAGGAAGCCTGCCAGTGCTGTCCATTACACCAACCCGCTACTCAATCAACACAGAATCTATTTACGCACTATAAAAATAATGGAAAATTCCAGTCTTGAAGTCATCGTAGTTATTCCTGCGCGCTACGAATCATCACGCTTGCCAGGTAAGCCTTTAATTGAATTATGCGGCCTGCCAATGATAGTGCGTACTTACCAGCAATGTGCAAAAGCAATTAATCCTAAGCAGATTTACGTTGCAACCGATAATTTGCGCATAAAGAATGTTTGTGAGCAATATGGCATACAAGTCGTCATGACATCCAGTGATTGCTTAACTGGTACTGATCGTATTGCCGAGGCGGCAAAATCCATACCTGCGGATATCTATATCAATGTGCAGGGCGATGAACCGTTATTCGACCCCGATGATTTACGCGCTATGGTATCCTCGGCGAGTGAGCATCCCAATGATGTACTGAACGGATATTGTGTAATAGAGAGTGAAGAGCAGTATCGCAGCACGACAATTCCTAAAGTTGTTATGCGTGAAGATAAGCGACTTTTATATATGTCACGTGCAGCAATCCCCACTACAAAGTCACATGAATTTATTCAGGCTTGGCGGCAAGTTTGCGTTTATGCCTTTCCCAAAAAGGCTCTGGAATCGTTCGCTAACAGAACTTCTAAAACTCAGCTGGAAGAGATTGAGGATATTGAAATTCTGAGGTTTCTTGAGATGGGCTGGGAGGTGAGAATGATTTCTTTATCTACAATGTCAATAGCCGTGGATACTTTGCATGATGTTGCTTTGGCTGAGACAGCAATTACTCAGCGTTTACTATAAGAGTGTCTTAAATCTTCATTGCACAGAATAATATGAACCAAGATACAAAGTCGTTATCCGTTATTATCGTTAATTATAATTCTGGTGCTTATGCCATAGAGTGTATTCGTTCTTTGCAGAAACAGAAAAATATAACTCTTGAAATCATTGTTATAGACAATGCCAGTAGAGATAACAGCGTAGAGCATCTGCGCTTGGAATTCGGTGATGAAATTGTTTTAATTGAAAGCAAAGAAAATCTAGGATTCGGGCGGGCAAATAATCTGGCCGCAAGTAAAGCAACTGGTGAGTATTTAATGCTGCTGAATCCTGATACGGTTATACCAGAACCGTTAGGATTTTTTCATCTCATCCAATTCTTGGATGTCCACCCGGAGATGGGCATGATAGGTCCGGTGGTTCAGGAGCCAAGAAAAGGCAAAAATGTATTACCGCGATTTAGTTATCCATCATCGCGTAACTTAAAATATACGAGTACATTCAGAAGCTTACCAGGGAAAATAGCTTGGATATTAGGCGCATGCATGCTGATTAAGCGCAGTCTCTATAATGAAATAGCAGGTTTTGATCCTGATTATTTTTTATATGGTGAAGATGCTGATATTTGCTTAAGGATAAGGCAGCATGGCTACCAAATAGGTTATTGTGAAACGGTGAAAATCACTCATGTTTCTGGCGCCAGTGAAATTGGAGCTGACTCACTAGATAAATGGCTTAGAAAAAGACGCGGGCTTTATCTTTTCTGTAAAAAGCATTTTGACGCAAGGGATGCTCTCAGTTTAGCAAGGCGTGAAATTTTCAAATCGTCGATATATCTATTTTTCAACTGGCTTACTAGTTTGTTTGGTAAAAAAGATTCGGAAATATCAAAAGATAAGAAAAATAGGCAAAAGGCGACGATTATTGCTGCCAAAGAGTTGGTTCAACAGTTAAAGAACTAGTTATTTAACCGGGACGAATTTAGTTGCTTTTATGAATTTTGTTTTTTGACAAAGATCATGACTTTTTTCTTTGACCTAAACCCCATCACTTCTTTTACCCGCTGGTAATTGGTCAGCGCATTAAAAAGCTGCTGCTCTTTTTCTGGCTGATGATTTCTGATGTTAATCGCCAGATATTGATATTTTTGGATTGAGCCATCAGAAATTGCATTGATGGTGTAATCCCACTCATCATAACCTCTGCCTGCATAGGGCTCCCCTGCGTAATATCGTGCGCTGGAACTCACATAGAATACTGGGGCATTGGACTGATTGTGCGCTTTAATCCAGTTTACTGCATGCTGTTCGTAGTTATATTCGTTATTTTTAGCCAAAGTATTGTTAATCAGGCTAAGGCTTAAAATTGTCAAGATAAGCACTGGCAACAGTTTGCGCCAACGGGTTTTAGGCATATCGAAAAGACTGGCGAGGCAGAATGAGGCTAAAACAAGCATGATTAAACCAAGGCTTACGATGTAGCGTCCAGATAAGATAAACGTGCTGGTTAAAATAACGGCAGCATTCAGAGTTGCGAGTGCCATGACCCAGTAAAATATTTTAAGTGCGTCAGGTGATATCTGTTTAACACTATTTTTCCAATTGCCAATTAATATGAGGCTGGCCATCCAACCGGGTGCAGAAACACACTTAACTATAAGTATAGTTAACAGCGTCACCACAATACCAGTCATTCCATAGTTATCTAAAAATCCGCCGAGGATTTGTTCATTCATGATTTGTGCTTTAGCAACCAAAGTTTGCGTAATGTTGGTATAGCTGCTTGCCAATACAGTAAATATGTCATTAAGTCGCCCATAATTTTTAAGCGTTAAAGTTGGATTAAGAATTAGCGTAAATGCGATAAAAGTGACAGTCAGCAAGCCTATGGAGTTTGCGTAAGCCCAACTTTTAATGTGAGGCGCATCTTTTTTTGTAAGCAGAATCAAGGGCAATAAGGCCAAAAATGTGATGGCTTCCACTCTAAATAATACGGCTATGACGGCTGATAATTGCCAAAGTAATGCATCGTTAATTTTTTCAGATCGGTAAAATTGAATAAAGTATTGAATGCTTAGCAGAAAAAAAGCCCAAAAACCTTCGTCACGCAGCAGCATTCCTAGTACGTTGCCCACAATATATGGCGTACTGAATAACAGCAGAACGCCGCAGAACATGGTTAGCTTATTACCGCCAGCTAACCTTATGATTTGGGTAAAGCTATACGTGGCGAGTGTAAAGAATAAGACATTTAGAATTTGTGCAATGAATTGAAAGTCGCCCCCTGTGGTTTTATGCAGAAGTGAAATGATGGCTGGGTATAACGGCCAATTGTATAAGGCGAAACCTTGCTTCCATTCACCTATAGAAAATAATCTGGCAACTTCGAAATAGAGCACAGAGTCATCATTTACCCAGCCCTGCTGGATATAGGCTATGCGCCATGCCAGCAAGGCAGCGGATATTACAAACAGCCACTGCAAATTAGTTCCAGTCAGTGACGTTATTTTTTTAATCGTTTTTGTAAGAAAATAAGGCATAAATTTTGCGTTGTATTTATTAAGCTATTTGATTTTTAGCTGCTGATTTCGTAATCCTGCATAGCCGAGAAAATCAGTGATATTGTTAGAGCAAAGAAGCGGTGCAATTTTGAGTATCTCTTCTTGCGGCCAATCCCACCAAGCGGATTTTAGTAAAGCTACTCGAGTGATTTCATCAAAGCGCCAGCGAATATGTTTGGCTGGGTTGCCACCTACAACAGCATAGGGTGCAACATCTTTGGTGACGATTGCACCGTTAGCCACCACGGCCCCATGACCAATGGTAACGCCAGAGAGTATCGTGCAGTTTTCGCAAAGCCACACATCACTCCCGATGACGACGTCGCCTCGGGTTGTCTCGAAATCTTTAATATGCTCGGCTTCCTTGAAAAAAGCAGGGAATGGGTAGGTGCTTATCCAATCAGTTCTGTGGTTGCCGCCAAGGAAAATTTGCACATTTTTGGCAATTGAACAATAAGAACCGATCTTTAGGTTGGATTCAGGGTGCTGAAATTTGATTATTGGTGTGCCATAACAATTTGCCCCAATAGTATAACGATGGTATTGCTCTCTGAACCTTGCAAGCGAGCGAACAGGTTTATTACGCAATTTTTTTTGTTTTTTCTGATCGCGTAATTTTTTGAAAAACTGAGATAAATTAAGCATGGGTTAAAGATGTATCTTATCCACGATGCTGGCTGGTGAAATGTTTTTGAGACAATTTAATATTGTATTCGGATCTTTTAGTGGGCACTCACGTTTAAAGCATGGACTACACGCTAAGCCTAAATACTTTATCACTGCATCAGGATGCATCGGCGGTGTATGGTGTGGGTCTGATGAGCCATAAATGGCGATTAGTTTTTTATCAAGTGCGGCGGCGATATGCATGAGGCCGGAGTCGTTGCTGATAATGGTGTCGCATAGCGACATTAAATCAATCGCTTCGCCTAATTTAGTTTTTCCGCCAAAATCCACGCAGCGGTTTTTTGTAAGCTGGTGGATGGTTGTGGTGACGGGGATATCTTTATCCGAACCAAACAACCAAACCTGCCAGCCTTTGTTGAGTGCTACATCTGCAACCTCGGCATAATATTGGGCTGGCCAGCGTTTGGCTTCACCGTATTCTGCGCCTGGACAAAGGCCCAGCACTTTAGTGTTAGGCTGATGTAAGCCAAGTTTATTAAGTGTCGCTAGCGCATTGACTTGGTTAGAAAGCATTGCCGGGTTAGGGATGGCAACGGGTAAGTTTTGACCTGTTATTAAGCCTAAATTTACAAATCGTTCGACGGTTTTTTTGAGTTTTGTTTTATCAAGTGCGCGTATGTCGTTAATTAAGCCGTAGCGCATTTCACCTAAATAACTGGTGCGCTGTTTAATGCCAGCTGCCCAAGGCAGCAAGGCTGATTTGAACGAGTTGGTGAGGATGATGGCTTGTGAGTAGCCTTGGTTTTTTAAGGTTTTTCCAAATTTAATTCGCTCAAAAAAAGCGAGTTGTTTGTGTTTGAATGGGAGCGCTATTTTGCTTGAAACTTCAGGCATGCGTTCTAGTAGCGGTAATGTCCATGCAGGGGCGGCAACGTCAATGGTGCAGTTAGGGTTGTTGGCTTTAAGAGTTTTGAAAAGGCTTTGCGCCAGCACCATGTCACCCACCCAAGCCGGGCCGATGATGAGGATTTTATCTGGTTTAATCATGATGTTTGGTAGGAGCGACGACTCGTCGTAATAGTTGTGTCATTAACGATGTTGTTTCGCGACGGGTCGTCGCTCCTACAGAAATATTAATTTGCAATTTATTCAGCATTCATTTTTTTGATGATGTTACTGGTGCTACGACCTGTAACTAAATCGATTAAGGCAATCTCGCCCCCCCACGATTCAACTTCTTTGCCACCAACGACTTGGTCCGCAGTGTAATCACTGCCTTTGGCAATAATATCGGGCTTGATCGTGTTGATTAAATTTAAAGGCGTATCTTCATCAAATAAAATCACGGCATCCACTGATTCCAACGCTGCCAACACGCGCGCTCTGTCTTGCTCGTTGACCACGGGACGAGAAGGCCCTTTTAGCGCGCTTACGGAGCGGTCTGTATTTAAGCCTAATACCAGTTTGTCGCCACGTTTTTTTGCAGCTTCTAAATAGGTGACGTGTCCTGCGTGGAGTAAATCGAAGCAGCCGTTGGTAAATACGATTTTTTGCTTAGCCTTTTTCCAGGCCTCAACTTTTTGAGTGAGTTGGATTAGATCACAAATTTTATGCGCTTGTTCTGATGTTTGCTCGCTAGTGAGTGCGTCGATTAAATCATCACGGCTGATTGGCACGGTGCCCACCTTGCCGACTACCACGCCAGCGGCAACATTGGCCAGTTGCAAACTTTCTAAAGGGGTTAAGTGATGCATCATGCCAGCGGCAAGAGTTGCAATAACCGTATCGCCTGCACCTGAAACATCAAATACTTGTTTAGCAGTGGCGGGCAGCAGGTGCGTAGTCTCATCAATTAAAGAAATACCTTCTTCACCACGGGTGACCACTAAAAACTGTAGATTCAGACTATTTTTAAGCGCTATGGCTTTGTTTATTAAGTGGGGATCTTGTGTTGTAGTGAAGCAGGCTTCTGCTGTTTCTTTTTTGTTTGGGGTGAGGGCTGTGGCGCCACTGTATTTGCTGTAATCATGGCCTTTAGGATCAACTAATACAGGAATGTCTTGCGCGTTACATTCTGAAATGATGTACTGGCAAATGTCGGTGTTTAATAAACCTTTGGCATAGTCGGACAATATCAGAATAGCTGGTTTTAGCGATAGTTGTTGCTGAATGGCTTTGAGTAATTGCGTATTTTCATCGGCCGTAAAGGTCGTATTATTCTCTTGGTCTAGGCGCATCATTTGTTGATGCCCACCTAAAATTCGTGTTTTAGCAATGGTAGGGCGCTGGTTAGAGTGAATTGTACTGGTGACATCCGTGCCGACTTCAGTCATTAATTTCAGTAAAATTTTAGCTTCGTTATCATTTCCTACACAGCCTATGGTATGCGTTTTAATGCCGAGTAGCGCCAAATTTGCCGCTACGTTGGCTGCACCGCCAGCGCGATCTTGTTGCGATTTTACCAATACAATGGGTACGGGCGCTTCTGGTGAAATGCGGCTGACGTCACCCATTAAATAGCGGTCTAGCATCACGTCGCCAATCACCAACGCGTGCTGGGCGAGGGTGCCAAAACGTTTAACTGTACTGAGTAATTTTTGAGGCATGAGTGAACTTTAAGCTGAAATCAGTCGGATTCTAAAATCTCGCACAGCGAGTGACCAACAAAAATATGTGCCTCTTGAATGCGTGCGGTAACATTAGATGGAATGACGATATTGTAATCACATAGGGCATTGAGTTTACCACCGGAGCCGCCAGTTAAGCCCACGGTTGTAGCGCCGATTGTTTTTGCGGCTTCAATCGCGCTGACGACATTTGCGCTGTTGCCGCTGGTGGTAAGGCCGATGACTAAGTCTTCTGGCCGGCATAATGCCTCTATTTGACGGGCGAAAATATAGTCATAGCCGTAATCATTGCCAACAGAGGTGAGAATAGAAGTGTCAGTAGTCAGCGCTATGGCCGGCAGACCTTTACGTTCTTTTTTAAAACGGCCGACAATTTCAGCTGCAATATGCTGGCTGTCTGCCGCGCTGCCGCCATTACCCATTAGCAAAATCTTGCCCCCGTTTTTAATGGTGTTTTGCATGGCAATGCCAATGTCACTTATCAACGGGAAAAGCGGCTCTAGCGCGTTAAACATCGCCATGTGAGCCGTGTGTTCGGCTTTAAGGTAATTAACATACTTCATTAGCAGTATTTATCCTCTTGCATTAAATAGTTCTGTACGTAATCGCGCACACCGTCTTCTAAACTGTGAAAAGCTTGTGTGTAACCTGTTGCAGTGAGCTTGTTCATGGAGGCTTCAGTAAAGTATTGATACTTGCCTTGCAAATCTACAGGCATATCTATAAAGGTAATGTGCGGCTCACGCTGCATGCTTTGCATGACGTTAGTCGCTAAATCTTTAAAACTACGCGCATGGCCTGTACCAATGTTATAGATGCCACTAGGAGCAGGCTTGTTGCTTAATATGGAGTTGAAAAAGTAGTTTACAACTGCCGCCGCATCTTTTACATACACAAAATCACGCATTTGCATGCCGTCTTCAACTCCTGCTTTAGTGCCTTTAAATAACTTCATGGTGCCAGTTTGGCTAAATTGGTTGAAAGTATGCAGCGCCACGCTTGCCATGCGCTCTTTGTGATATTCATTGGGGCCGTAAATGTTAAAAAACTTAAATCCAGCCCAGCTTGGTGGAGTGGCTAAGTTGTTGCGCACTTGACGCAATGCCCATTGGTCAAAAAAGTGTTTTGAATACCCATAGCCATTGAGTGGGCGTAGGTTATCGATGTTTGCATCGTCATAACCCAAGTTACCATCACCATAAGTCGCCGCAGAGCTTGCGTAAAAAAACGGCACTTTGTTAACCGCGCACCAAGTCCACAGGTTTTGCGAGTATTGAATATTGGTTTCTACTAGCTTGTTAAAGTCACGCTCAGTAGTGGCACTAATTGCACCCATGTGGATAATGGCCTCGATGTCGGTGCGGCCTTCAAGCCAAGTCATGAGTTGGTCTTTATCTAAATAGTGCGCATATTGGCGTTTGACCAAATTTTGCCATTGGTCCTCATGTGTGATGCGATCAACGATCACGAGATCGTCACGTTCTAGTTTGGTGTTGAGGTGCCAAGCAATAATAGAACCTATCATGCCTGCGCCGCCAGTAATCACAATCATATTGTTGCGTCCATTTGTATTTTTACTAATTACTTATGCTTGAGCCATTTAACGGTAGTGTTAAATGCACTGATGAAAAAATTAAAAAGAATATTTTTCATCCATTTTTTTCATTCTAAGTCCCGTGTATTAAGACCTTGTAGAAGTATAGCAAACAACTGACTTAGTTTATTGCATCTAATGCTTTTGCTCTTAGACGTGTCATTTCAGCTTCTTTTTTCGCTTGGCTATCATCCCACCCTACACTGACCCAGCCCTGCAGGTTTTCGAGTGCGATGGTGGTCATGGCATGAATCCACGCCTCATTTTCATTCAGCGCAGGAATATATTCGTAATCGCCACCGCCATTATTTTGAAACATGTGTTTTCCTTCAATCGCAATCTCTTCTAATGTTTCCAGGCAGTCGCTAGAAAAACCTGGGCATATCACATCAACGCGTTTTGTTTTGGCTTTACCTAAAGCTTCAAGCGTATTTGCCAGATAAGGTTTAAGCCATTCTTGTTTACCAAAGCGGGATTGAAACGCTATCAAATACTCATCTTTATTCAGCTCCAGTGTTTCTGCTAAAAGCCGTCCAGTTTTATGGCACTCGCAGTGATACATGTCACCTTTTAATAAATGAAATTTAGGCACACCATGAAAGCTTATTACTAATTTACTTGGTTTGCCATTAATGCGCCAATGCTCTCGTACACTTTGTGCCAAGGCTGAAATGTAAGCGGGGTGATCGTGATAGTGCTTAATGGTGCGAATCGCCGGTACGTTGCGCGTTTTAAGCAAGACTCGCCACACCGCATCCAGTGCACTAGCCGTGCTACTGGCGGCGTACTGTGGGTACAGCGGAAACACTAAAATACGATCGCAATGTTGTGCTTTTAGTTTTGCAATGGCAGAAGCCATCGATGGGTTGCCGTAGCTCATACCTAACTCAACGGTAAATGGGGATTTGATTTTTTGCCCTAAAAAGCCACGTAACAGCAGGGCTTGTTTTTGTGCATGCACTAATAAAGGTGAACCTTCTTTAGTCCAAACAGAGGCGTATTTTTCTGCAGATTTTTTGGGGCGAATCACCAAAATAATGCAATTCAAAATAAACCACCAAATGATGCGTGGGATTTCCACGACACGTGCGTCACTTAAAAATTGACGCAGATAAGGGCGCAAAGCCTTGGCTGTAGGCGCATCTGGTGTGCCTAAGTTGGCGAGTAGAATGCCTATTTTTAGTTGGTCGCCGTGATCGTATTTAGGTTCTGGGTTGTAGGTCATTTTGGTTATTAGTTATTAGCCATTAGATAATGCATTAGAAAGCAATTTAGCTGTCACATCCACAATCGGTATCACGCGTTCATAAGCCATTCTTGTGGGACCTATTACACCGAGTGTGCCAACCACTTGCCCATCTGCTTCATACGGTGCGGTGATCATGCTGCATTCGTCTAAAGGTAAGTAGCCACTCTCGCCACCGATGAATATCTGTATGCCTGCCGCACGTTGGCTGTTGTCTAGTAATTGCATGAGCGACGTGCGACGTTCAAAAATCTCAAATAGCTTACGCAAGCTAGCTACGTTGGTGGATAAATCATCCACTTGCAATAAATTGCGCTCACCTGCAATCACCACGCCGTCATTATCAGTTTGGCTATTACTTGCTTCGAGTGCGGCTGACATTAAACGGTTCATATCGGTTTGCATTTGTTTGAGTTCAATATGCAGTTTTTGTTGCACTTCTTCAAAGGTAAAGCCTGAAAAATTTGCATTAAAGTAGTTGCTCGCTTGCGTGAGTTCGCCTGCCGAATAAGGTTTTTCTGCCAGAATAATGCGGTTTTGTACGTTACCATCGCTGGTGACAATAATCACTAAAATACGTTTTTCAGTGAGCGGAAAAAATTCCAAATGCTTAAAAGAAAGTGTTTTACGTTTTGGAATCATCACCACCCCTGCAAATTGCGTGAGTTGCGACAGCATATCTGCCGCGCTCGCAATTAGCTCGCTTTGGTTGGGCGAACTTAAACCGCTTTTTAGCTGATTAACCGCTTTGAGATCCAGGGGCTGTACGGTGAGTAGTGAATCTACAAATAAACGATAGCCCTTTTGTGTGGGGATGCGCCCAGCGGAAGTGTGCGGGCTGGCAATAAAGCCTCTCTGCTCAAGGTCACTCATCACGTTACGAATAGTAGCAGGGCTAACATCTAGCCCTGAGTGCTGTAACAGTGTGTGTGAACCAATGGGTTGACCATCACTAATGTAATGCTCAACCAAGGTTTTGAGTAAAATTTGCGCGCGTTTATCCACGCCCTAAATTATCAAGCAGTTGCTAGGTTTAGGCAATGTTATTGCGTGCTTACTTTCACTTCTTTATGCTTGAAAAACTTGCTTAGGTCTTGCACTAATTGCAACATCGCAGGTTGTTTTTGAGCGAGTGTCGCTTTGCGTTCTTCAGTGCTTAGTGCGTCATCATTACCTTTGCTGGCTTTCATGAGTGCAAAGCTTTTGCCGTTAACCGGCTGTGTAATTTTAACGTCATCATCTACGTAGGCGACTTTATCCCAGTCTGAAATGTAAGTGTGTGAGCGTTTTTCACCGGCTAATAAGTTGTAACCTGTTGCATAGTCGCTGGTTGGATTTGTTACACCGAGTAACGGCATAATGGTTGGGATAACGTCCATGTGGCTAGTCATTTGGTCACTCGCTACAGGTTTCATGCCTGGTGCGTAAATCACTAATGGTGTGCGCACTTGCTGGTCAACAAAGGTAGAGTTGTGACCCCAAAAACCATGCTCCATGAACTCCTCGCCATGGTCGCCGATCAGTATAACAATGGTACTATCAAGTAACTGATGGGTTTTGAGGTATTCAAAAATACGCCCATATTGCATATCTAAATGATGCACCGAGTTAATGTAGCGGTTTTTAATGGGGACGATGTCATTACGTAGTGCAGTTTTACTTAGCGTGGCGTAATTCAAGTCATCACGAAAAGGCGTTGCAATCACGCTTGTCTGTGGAAAGTAATAGCGTGCGTGCGGTGACTCAAAAAACATAAAAGTAAAAAATGGCTTGGCGGGATCGCGTTTGTCAATAAATGAGAGTAAGTCTGAGACGTTATCACGGTCATTTTCCCAGCCAGACCTAGGGATTCTTGTCTCATGCAATTGCTCACTCGGTATTTGTGTAAAAATAGTTTTTTCAAACTCTGGGTAAGAAAATTTCGCACTGGTGTAAAGGCTCAATTGGTATTGTTGCTGCTGCAAGACATCAATAAATGCAGCACCACGGCGAGCTTCTAAAAATGGAAACCAATAATTGCCAGGCAGACCCATAAACATACCAAATACACCCATGCGCGTGCCATTGCCTGTGCTGTAATTACGGGTAAAACGTGCTGCGTTTTTGGCAAACTCCCAAGAGTGTGGCATGACTTTTTCATCTAAACTATCCGCACGCCAAGACTCTGAAGTGAGCCAGATAATGTTATAGGGTTTGGCTGGCTTGTTAAACTGAATGGGGTTAAGCGGGTAGTTGAGTTTGCCTTTTACTTTAAGCTTGGTTTCGCGTTGGGTGGTAAAGCCCAGAGCTTTATAAAAGCCACGTGCAGAAACCGTTTGATAAAACGGAATAGAGTCAGCCACCACGTGCAGTTGATTGGTGGTGTAGCTATCTAGTGCAAACCCCATGTGAACTGGAATAGTGAGTATAAATGCAGTCACTGGTAAAAATTTGAACGATAAATTTAAATTAGTTTTTTTGATATAAAAACGATGCACCAGCCACAAAATTAAAGTCTGCAAACTCAAAAATCCCAAAGTAATGAGCGCAAAGCCTACATCAGATGCGCTGCTGCCGCCCAAAGACTCAATACCGCCTGGCGTGATGACCAGATTGAGTATAAAGCCATTAAAAAACATGCCATACAGAGAAAATAATTTGGCGTTGGCATAAAGTAGCAGTGTGGTGATGCCGCCTGTAACAACGGCTGCAACATAAGCGGGGCGGGTGCTGCCAGGCTTAACGCGTTGACTAATAAAGCGCACTGTTGCAGTGATGGCGATGGCTGGTAATAAATAATATAAACCATACAGTAAGAACGCAATCAGCAGAAAACCAAACGAGAGCCAGCCTTCTTGATAAATAGTTGTAATAGGTACAGAGTCAGAAACTAGCCACAACACAACAAGATAAGTGATCAGGAAGTAAGTTTTAATAATGTTTTTGTGCAAAGTAGCCGTCATATTTGATTGTATTTTTGTTGAGTGAGATTGGTGTTAGCTGGCAAAAATAATGCCAAAGTATTGTGTTAGGGTTAAATCTTACTTAATGTATTGATTTTATGGTAAATTTTATAACCGTTAAAAGGGTAGTATGAAATGAATTAGCATTAAGCTCGGTATTTTGGCGCAAAAAATGTAGTATTGAAGTACATTTCTTGCGCACATTCTCAGAGATCTCGCTTTGCTAACATTTCATACCTATGTTTTAATTCAACCGTGCAACCAAAATTCAAAAAAATAGCGCTTATTGGCAAATACATGAACAAATCAGCTTTGCAGCTTATGCAAAATGATTTGGCGGATTTGGCACAGCATTTGTTAGCTAAAAAGCTTGACGTTTGGTTAGAAGAAAACACAGCGCAGCATGCGCAGTTGACGCATTACCCAACACTGTCTTTAGATGAAATTGGTAACACCGCTGATGTTGCGATTGTGATGGGCGGTGATGGCACCATGCTCAGCGTTGCGCGCAGCTTGATAGAGGCTGACGTGCCGCTAATAGGCATTAACCGTGGACGTTTTGGTTTTTTAACTGATTTGCGTGCGGAAGATATGCTGGTTGAAATAGATCGAATTCTTGCGGGTGAGTACATCAAAGAGCCACGCATGTTGCTTGCAACACAGGTGATTCGGCAAGGAAAAATCATTGACACAAGCTATGCGCTTAATGATGTTGTCATCAAAAGCGGCTTGCGCTTAATTGAGCTTGAAGTGGAAATTGACCATAAATTTGTTTATAAACAACGCAGTGATGGCCTGATTTTAAGCACGCCAACAGGTACAACCGCTTATGCGTTATCTGCAGGCGGCCCAATTTTACACCCCAATTTAGAAGCAATTTCGCTAGTACCCATTTGCCCGCATACACTCAGTAATCGCCCAATTGCCGTGCATAGCGCCAGTAAAATTGAAGTCACGGTAGTGCAATTTGATGAAGCACAATTAAGTTTTGATGGTCAATTTCAAGTCACCTTAGAAGAGGGCGATAAAATCATGGTGCAACGTGCTGAGCGGACTATTTCTTTGCTACATCCTAGTGACTACTGCTATTTTGATATGTTGCGTAATAAGCTCAACTGGGGATAGTTGACTCGTGTTACAAAGCCTTTCCATTCGTGATTTTGTTATTGTCAGCCAGCTCGACTTAGAGTTTGATGCAGGCTTTACCGTGCTTACCGGTGAAACTGGCGCAGGTAAATCTATTTTGATTGATGCGCTGTCATTGGCGCTGGGTGCGCGTGGTGAGGGTGGTGTTACGCGTGCGCAATGCGATAAAGCAGAAATCAGTGCCATTTTTAGCATTGCTAATAATGCGGAAGCGAAGCAATGGCTGATACAAGCAGAAATGGAGCCAGAAGCAGACGAATTGCTGCTACGCCGAGTGATGTTTGCTGATGGACGCTCACGTGCTTTTATCAATGGCGCTACCGTAACCGTTGCCCAATTAAAAGAGTTAGGCGAGTTGTTGGTGGACATTTACAGCCAAAACGCGCATCACTCACTATTGAAATTAGCCACGCAACGTAACGTGTTAGATAGCTTTGCAGGCTTGTCAGCGTTAGCCACACAAGTGGCTGTGGACTATAAAGTCTGGTATCAACTGAATCAGCAAAGACTAGAAGCTGAAAAAAATGCGCAGCAATATGCCGATGAATTAGCTAATTTGCGCGATAAAACGCGCGAACTGTCACAATTTTCTATTAGCCAAATTGAATGGGAGGCGCTGCAGCAAGAGCATACGCGCTTATCAAATGGCGCGAGCTTAATGACGGGTGGCGAGCAATGCCGCGAGTTATTAAGTGAAGGCGAGCTTTCAGCCATGCGTTTACTCAGCCAAGTGCAGCACAAGTTACAAAGTTTAAGTGAATTTGATAGCGCAATCACTGAGGCCACAGAAACATTAAATTCCGCCATTATTCAACTAGAAGAAACTGATCGATTTTTAAATCGCTATTTGCAACGCACCGAGCTAGACCCCGCAAGCTTGGCTGAATTAGATTCAAAGATTCAAAACATTCATAATATTTCACGCAAGTATCGCGTAAAACCAGACGCGTTAGCTGATTTGTTGGCACAATCGCAAGTGCGCATGGTTGTGCTTGAATCATTTGCTAATGATGGCGAGTTGGCAGAAAACGAAGCACAAGCCTTGGCAAATTACACCCAAAATGCACAAAAACTAAGCGGTGGGCGCAAAGAGGCCGCGACTAAGTTAAGCGCGCAAATCACCACTGAAATGCAACGTTTATCACTCACTGGCGGCAAGTTTGAAGTCGCTTTAACCGCGCAATCGCCAACAGCAAATGGGCTAGAACAAATTGAATTTTTAGTCGCAGGTCATGCAGGCGTTATAGCGAGACCGCTCAATAAGGTCGCATCTGGCGGGGAGTTATCACGTATCAGCTTAGCCATTCGCGTGGTGACCGCACAAAAAGAAAGTATCCCCACCATGATATTTGACGAGGTAGATGTCGGTATTGGCGGCGGAGTGGCTGAGGTGGTCGGGCAGTTGCTAAAACAGCTAGGTGAGCAAAAAGTCGGGCAACGTCAGGTGTTGGTGATCACGCATCTGCCGCAAGTGGCGGCATTAGGCAAACATCACTTACGTGTTAGCAAATCTCAAGCAGATGGACAAACATTAAGTACGATAACAAAACTAAACGATGTTGAGCGTATTGAAGAAATTGCACGCATGCTGGGCGGAATTGAAATTACCGAAACTACACGGCGGCATGCGAAGGAAATGTTGGCGAAGTCATTGTAGATTTGGTGTGCAAATCTAAAGTATATTGGCGCACCATGACAAGCTAGTTTTTATGCACACAAGGCTGTTTAGTACAAACCCCATAAATCGTCAGCGAATGGTCTTGCATGGTAAAGCCTAATTTAGCCGCTGCGCTTTCTTGTCTTTTCTCAATTTCGGCGTCGTAAAATTCTTCTACACGGCCACATTTAATGCATACCACATGATCATGATGACCGCCGCTATTGAGTTCAAATACAGCTTTGCCGCTTTCAAAATGATGGCGAATCAATAGGCCAGCCTGCTCAAACTGCGTGAGCACACGATAAACAGTGGCCAAGCCAACATCCTCACCCGAGTTAATCATGATTTTGTAGATGTCTTCGGCTGATAAATGCCGCTCTTTGCTATTTTCAAACAAATTCAGCACTTTGAGCCGTGGTAAGGTGGCTTTGAGTCCTGCGTTTTTTAAGTCTTTTTGATCTTGCATGTTAGATTGTTCACAATTAACAAAGGGGGATGTTTTGGGTTAGCACGCTACGTGGTATATTAACGCCAATTCAAATTAAAGTCATGATATGCGTTATTTCAACATTTTACGTTATCTTATAATTTTATTGGCATTGGTGTGTACAGCATGCGGCACGGCCTTGCCAACGGTGAAGCCTTATAAGCTGGATGTACAGCAGGGTAATGTCGTCACTTCTAAAATGCTGTTGCAATTGCGCCCTGGCATGACCAAGTCGCAAGTGCGCTTCATTATGGGTACGCCGCTGATTCAAGACAGTTTTCATGGTAACCGTTGGGATTACGTTTACCAAATGCGCGAAGGCGGTAAAATCATAGAGCAACGTCGTGTAATTTTAGATTTTGAAAACGAGCTATTAAAAGGCGTGCGCGGGGATGTGATTCCTGCGGGTAGTGGGCAATCTAAGCTCGACGAAAGCAAGGGGCAAACGGGTACGCGCGTTGTTGAGCCTTATAAAAAACCAGAAGAAAAAGGCTTAATCAGCAAGTTGAAGTTCTGGGAAAAAGATGAAGCTACGCTAGCCAAAGAGGCGGCTGAAAAAGAGTCTGCCGCTAAGGCAAAGACTGAGGCTGCAACTATAGCAAAGAATATGGAAACGCCAGTAGCGCAAAATATTACGCCACCTGTAGAGGAGGCTAAATCTATTTTGGCTGTGCCAGTTGCAGTCCCACCTGTACCCCCAACTGAAACGCCAGTGGTAGCTGCACCTGTTGTAGATACCGCAAAAGCTGAGGTGACACCTGTAGAGCCCGCCCCCATTGTGCAGTTAAATTCGGCTGAAAAGTCATTGGAAGCTTTACCCGTAGCAGAGTTGCCACCTGTTAAAGTGCCAGTTTACAAATCCTCATTTGGCATGATATTTGATAAAAATTTGCGTACTTACGCGACAGAAGAGGTTGCGCCAGTGGCTAAGCCTGTTGCAGAAGCACCAAGAGCTGGAAATAAAGTACCTCCTAAACTAGAAGACTTACCGCCTGAAACTGAGCCAAGTTTTTTTGATAGGATGCTAGAAAAGATAGGTTTTTAATCTTTCAGTAGATGCTAGCCCACGAAGCGACGTTATGCAGTCACTAAAATCGGGTTTTAATGTTAGAACTGGTTTGTTTTTAGATTGTTTTAGGTCATAGGTTTTCAAAACATGGTTAATCCTTTAAAAGTAGTAATCGCCGGCTGTTCTGGCCGTATGGGTCACGTATTGCTTGAGTGCGTATTTGCAGATAGCGAACTGGTGTTGCATGGCGCTTTAGACCGTGCTGATAATCCGCAGCTAGGTCGGGATGCTGGCGAGCAATTAGGTAAACTGTCAGGGGTTAACGTAGTTGCTGATATTGATTTAGCATTAAAAGATGCAGATGTGCTGGTAGATTTTACCCGCCCAGAGGCCAGTATGAGTTATCTTGATGCCTGTCAAAAGCATCATGTAAAAATGATTATTGGCACGACAGGATTTTCTGTCGAACAAAAGCTTGCCATTGAAGTCGCTTCAAAAAATATCGCGATTGTTTTTGCGCCCAATATGAGTGTTGGTGTGACCTTGCTGATTAACTTGGTAGAGCAAGCTGCCAAGGTGTTGAATGACGGTTATGACATTGAGATAGTTGAAATGCATCACCGTCACAAGGTTGATGCGCCATCTGGCACAGCATTGCGTTTGGGTGAAGCGGCCGCGCAAGGCCTTGGTCAGGCGCTTAAAGATTGCGCTATTTATGCACGTGAAGGTGTTACGGGTGAGCGCGAGGCAGGAAAAATAGGCTTTGCAACGCTACGTGGCGGCGATGTGGTAGGTGACCACACGGTGGTGCTTGCAGGCATCGGTGAGCGGGTTGAATTGACGCATAAAGCCAGTAGCCGCGCCACGTTTGCCTTGGGTGCATTACGTGCAGCTAAATTTTTGAATGACAAAAATGCAGGTTTGTTTGATATGCAGGACGTGCTGGGTCTGCGTTAAGTAATATACGCAAAGATTTGTACTCAATATAAGTGCCCTTTAGAGTTAAGGAGTACGAAATTTTGAACCAGCTGCATCATTACTCCAACCTTGAGATTTCAGATGTATTACTCGAGCTGAATTCATCTCTCGATGGACTTTCGGCGCCCGAAGCCAAAAAAAGACGCGCGAAATTTGGCCTCAATGTTGTGGCAAGCGAGAAGCAGAAGCCTCTTTTTCTGCGATTTCTGAGTTATTTCATCAGCCCGTTACCCCTGCTATTACTAAGCCTGTCACTGGTTGCATTTTTTACTGGTGAGTTCAGAGGGGCTGAGGTCATTGTGCTGATGGTTTTTTTGTCGACGACTTTGGCTTTTGCACAGGAGTACCGATCAAGTAAGGCCGCCAAAAGCCTGCGCGCCATGGTGAGCACAAAAGCCTCTATTCTCCGCAGGGGCGCTCCAGATACACCGAGTCAAACAATTGAGCTGGAGATCAGCCGACTCGTTCCAGGTGACATTGTGCATTTATCAGCGGGTGACATGATCCCTGCTGATTTAAGACTACTGTCTGCTAAAGATTTGTTTGTGAATCAGTCGTCATTAACAGGTGAATCCATGCCTGTTGAGAAGCATGCTGGCAAAAGTTTTAGTGCAGCAATCAGCATGCCAGAATTACCTAATATCTGTTTCATGGGCACTAATGTGGTCTCTGGTACGGCTGTCGCGGTTGCCGTTGCCACTGGCGGCCGTACTTTTTTTGGTTCAATTGCATCTAGGGGGGTTGGGGTGAGGGAGATCACCAGCTTTGATCAAGGCATCCAAAAGTTTATCTGGCTCATGATACGCATCATGATGGTGATGGTGCCTGCAGTTTTTCTGATCAACGGGTTTGTTAAAGGCAACTGGATGGAAGCGCTCCTGTTTGCCTCAGCGGTTGCTGTTGGGCTGGCGCCAGAAATGCTGCCGATGTTGGTCACCATTAACTTGGCTAAAGGTGCCATGGCTATGTCGCGTAAAAAAGTCATCGTCAAAAGACTGAACGCAATACAAAATTTTGGTGCGATGGATATCCTCTGTACAGATAAAACAGGCACGCTTACACAGGATAAGGTGATTTTGGAAAAGCATGTCGATATCTCTGGTAAAGATGATGACAGGGTGCTTGAATATGCGTATTTGAATAGCCATTATCAGTCTGGACTAAAAAATCTGCTTGACGTCGCAGTGCTGGAGCATGCTGATGTGCACAAGAAGCTGCATGAGGCTAATAGCTATTTAAAAGTCGACGAGATCCCATTTGATTTTCAAAGACGGCGCATGTCCGTCATTGTAGAAAAAAACAAAACATCACATTTACTGGTCTGCAAAGGCGCTGTTGAGGAGGTTTTCAGCGTCTGTGATCGTGTGCAAAAGAATGGGGAGACTATTCCGCTTGAACCGCTACATATGGCAGAAATTGACAGGGTAGTTAAAGACCTGAATGAAGATGGTTTTCGTGTCATTGCGGTGGCTTACAAAGAGGTTGGCCCTGCTCAGTTGGTTTATGAGCCAAGCGACGAATCAAATCTGATTCTGAGCGGCTATATCGCTTTTCTCGATCCGCCCAAGGAATCGGCTGCACCTGCAATTGCAAGCCTTATGCAATATGGGGTTGAGGTCAAAATTTTAACTGGTGATAACGAAGTGGTAAGCCGCAAGATTTGTCATGATGTCGGCCTTTCAGTAGACAGAATCATGCTGGGAAGTCAGATGGAAAAGATGACGGATATTGAGTTGGCAGAGGAGGCGGAGACAACGACCGTTTTTGCAAAACTCTCGCCGCAACAAAAAGCGCGCGTCATTCACGCCTTGCAATCTAAAAACCATGTCGTTGGCTTTATGGGAGACGGCATCAATGACGGCCCAGCTTTAAAAGCGGCTGATGTTGGCATTTCGGTCGATACCGCAGTCGATATCGCGAAGGAATCCGCCGACATCATTCTGCTCGAAAAAAACCTGCTAGTAATCAAAGAAGGTGTGATTGAGGGCAGGAAAGTTTTTGGGAATATCATTAAGTACATCAGGATGAGCGCCAGCTCTAATTTCGGTAATATGTTCAGTGTTCTTGGCGCCAGTGCATTCCTGCCTTTTTTGCCCATGGCGCCAGTGCAAATCTTGTTCAATAACCTGCTGTATGATTTTTCTCAAACCTCAGTTGCTACAGATCATGTTGATGAAGAATATCTGTCTCAGCCCCGCAAATGGGAAATCGCCAATATTTCAAGATTCATCTTAACGATTGGTCCAATTAGTTCTATTTTTGATTATGTAACCTTTGGCTTGATGTGGTTTGTATTTAATTACACGACACCTGAGAAGGCTGGGCTTTTTCAAACAGGTTGGTTCGTTGAGTCGCTGCTTTCGCAAACGCTTATAGTACATGTGATCCGAACTGGAAAAATTCCCTTTTTGCAGAGCAAGCCTAGCCTGCCTCTGTTAGTGACAACGTTGGCCATTTGTGCGATTGGAGCGTATCTTCCCTATTCGACTTTTGCTACTGCGTTACAAATGGCACCATTGCCGCCCATATTCTGGCTTTACCTGACAGTTATTCTAGTTGCTTATCTCGGGCTCACGCAGATTGTTAAAGCATTTCTGATTAAGCACTTTGGGCTGAATTAGAGGTTCATTCATCTGCGTGCCAAATATGATCTATGGAATAAATTTATGAACGACCGTAGCTATTTATCTTTACTATTTTTCTGTCTTGGCCTTGTGTTTACATGGTCTGCGATTGCCCCGCACGACCGTTTGACTTGGTGGCTGGAAGTCGCCCCTGTTCTCATTGCTTTGCCTGTTCTGTTTTTCACCTACAAGCATTTTGAATTTACGCGATTAGCCTACCTGCTGATGTTGATTCATGCCATTATTTTACTAGTGGGTGGGCATTACACTTATGCTGAGGTGCCTGCATTTAATTGGTTGCGAGATACTTTTGAGTTGTCTCGCAACTATTACGATAGAGTGGGGCATTTTGTACAAGGGTTTGCGCCAGCTATTATTGCGCGCGAAATTTTATTACGGAATTCTCCGCTACAAAAAGGTAAATGGTTGTTTTTTATTGTGTGTTGTATTTGCCTAAGCATTAGTGCCGTTTACGAGTTTATTGAATGGTGGGTGGCCGTTTATGAAGGCGGCTCTGTGGATGCGTTTTTAGGCACGCAAGGTGATGTGTGGGATACGCAGTGGGATATGTTTTTAGCATTGGTTGGCGCTATTTTCGCGCAGGTGTTTTTGGCAAAACTGCATGATAGGCAGATGAATCATTGCAACGTTAACATTGATTAGTCGCTTTTTTTTCGCTATAATTCGTTAATTCTGAAACGGGAAGAGTATTCAAAGCTCCTCCCGTTTTGCATATCTGCCATCTGCTCATGATGGACAATAAAAATACTTAAATGTCGTTGATTTAATATCGATACTTTATCGAAAACTGGAGGAGTTGCTGTGTCACAAAATCTGCCCGCCATACTTGTATTAGCAGATGGAACCGTGTTTCGTGGCACATCAATTGGTGCTGCTGGACATGCGGTAGCCGAGGTTGTGTTTAATACTTCCATGACAGGGTATCAAGAGATACTCACCGATCCATCTTACACTAAACAAATTGTAACGTTCACTTATCCGCACATTGGTAATTACGGAGTGAATAACGAAGACGTTGAGTCTGGTAAAGTTTACGCAAGTGGTCTGATCATTCGCGATCTGCCTTTAACGCACAGCAATTTCAGAAATACACAGTCTTTGTCTGACTATCTAGTAGCTAACAACGTGGTGGCGATTGCTGAGATTGACACGCGTAAACTTACACGTATTTTGCGTGAAAAAGGTGCGCAAACCGGGGTGATTGTTGCGGGTGAGGCGGACGAAGCTAAGGCGTTGTCATTGGCAACAAATGCGATTGCTGGCTTCCCTGGTCTAAACGGGATGGATCTGGCTAAAGTAGTGGCGTGTGATAAGCCTTATCAATTTACAGAGGGCGAGTGGGCGTTAGGTCAAGGCTTTACAATGGCTCCTGCAGAACAGTTTCATGTAGTTGCATTCGATTATGGTGTTAAACGTAATATTTTACGGATGTTGGTGTCACGTGGTTGCAAAGTGACTGTGTTGCCAGCGCAGGCAACGGCTGAAGAAGCGTTGGCATACAAGCCTGATGGCGTGTTTTTATCCAATGGTCCCGGCGACCCTGAGCCTTGCGATTACGCAATTTCGGCCATTAAAACTATCGTGGATTCGGATATTCCAACTTTTGGTGTTTGTTTGGGGCATCAGTTGTTAGCCTTAGCAAGTGGCGCAAAAACGCTCAAAATGAAATTCGGCCACCACGGTGCAAACCACCCGGTGCAAGACCTTGAAACCAAACGCGTTTATATCACTAGCCAAAATCATGGCTTTGCTGTGGATATCGCAACGTTGCCAGCTAGCGTTAGGGTGACGCATATTTCTTTGTTTGATGGCAGCTTGCAAGGCATAGCACGTACCGATAAACCTGCGTTTAGCTTTCAGGGTCATCCTGAGGCTAGCCCAGGACCTACTGAAATGAGTTATTTGTTTGATCGCTTCATTAGCATGATGCAAGCACGCAAGACAGAAGAAAGAAAGGCTGGCTAATGGCTAAGCGTACTGACATAAAATCAATTCTTATTATCGGCGCAGGTCCAATTGTGATTGGTCAAGCCTGTGAGTTTGATTACTCTGGTGCACAGGCCTGTAAAGCCTTGCGTGAAGAGGGTTACCGAGTGATTTTGGTCAACTCAAACCCTGCTACTATCATGACCGATCCTGAAATGGCAGATGCGACTTACATTGAGCCTGTCACTTGGCAAGTGGTAGAAAAAATCATCGAAAAAGAGCGTCCGGATGCGTTATTGCCGACCATGGGTGGTCAAACCGCTTTGAATTGCGCGTTGGATTTAGATAAGCATGGCGTACTGGCTAAGTACAACGTTGAGTTAATCGGCGCTTCAAAAGAAGCGATTGATAAAGCAGAAGATCGTCAAAAATTCAAAGAGGCGATGACTAAAATCGGTTTGGGTTCTGCGCGCTCGATGATTGCCCATAGTATGGAAGAGGCCTTACAAGTGCAAGCGAGCATAGGTTACCCAGCCATCATCCGTCCATCATTCACCATGGGTGGTAGCGGTGGCGGTATTGCTTACAATCGTGAAGAATTCATGACCATTTGTGAGCGCGGATTAGATGCTTCTCCTACCAGTGAATTGTTGATTGAAGAATCGCTACTTGGTTGGAAAGAGTATGAAATGGAAGTGGTGCGCGACTCTGCCGACAATTGCATTATCATTTGCTCAATAGAAAACCTGGATCCAATGGGGGTGCATACGGGCGACTCTATCACCGTGGCACCTGCACAAACGCTGACCGATAAAGAATACCAAATCATGCGTAATGCCTCATTGGCAGTTTTGCGTGAAATCGGTGTTGATACTGGCGGTTCCAACGTTCAGTTTGCGATTAACCCAGATGATGGCCGCATGATTGTGATTGAGATGAACCCGCGTGTATCGCGTTCATCCGCATTAGCTTCAAAAGCAACAGGCTTCCCAATTGCTAAAGTAGCGGCCAAATTGGCAGTTGGCTTTACCTTAGATGAATTGCGTAATGACATTACTGGCGGCGCGACGCCTGTGTCATTTGAGCCAAGTATCGACTACGTAGTAACCAAAATACCAAGATTTGCTTTTGAAAAATTTCCACAAGCAGATTCACGTTTAACCACGCAGATGAAATCTGTGGGCGAGGTGATGGCCATTGGCCGCACGTTCCAAGAGTCATTCCAAAAAGCTTTGCGTGGACTTGAAGTGGGTGTAGATGGCTTAGACGAAAAAACCACAGATTTAGACACGATTACTAAAGAGATCGGCGTGCCTGGACCTGAGCGCATTTGGTACGTGGGCGATGCTTTTAGAATGGGTTTGAGCGTTGCTGAAGTGTTCGATATTTCAAAAATTGACACTTGGTTTTTGGTGCAAATTAAAGACCTGATTGATCGTGAGCACGCGTTAAAAGGCAAACATATTGCCGATTTAGACAAAAATGCTTTGTTAAAACTAAAGCGCAGCGGCTTTTCAGATAGACGTTTAGCGACATTGCTCAATACCGATCAACATGCGGTGCGTGCCTATAGGCAGGCATTGCAGGTGCGCCCTGTCTATAAGCGTGTAGATACTTGTGCGGCTGAGTTTGCTACCAACACAGCGTATATGTATTCAACCTATGAAGAGGAATGCGAAGCTAAGCCGACCGACAAAAAGAAAATCATGGTGTTGGGCGGTGGACCAAATCGCATTGGTCAAGGTATTGAATTTGATTACTGCTGCGTGCATGCCGCGTTGGCCATGCGCGAAGATGGCTATGAAACCATTATGGTCAACTGCAACCCTGAAACTGTTTCTACTGATTACGACACATCAGACCGTTTGTATTTTGAGCCAGTGACACTGGAAGACGTGTTGGAAATTGTGGCACTGGAAAAACCAGTCGGTGTGATTGTGCAATACGGTGGTCAAACCCCGCTTAAATTAGCGCGTGACTTGGAAAAAGCAGGCGTGCCGATTATTGGCACCACACCTGACGCGATTGATAAAGCCGAAGACCGCGAACGTTTTCAAAAAATGTTGCAGGAATTAGGTTTAAAACAACCGCCAAACCGCACTGCCAGAACACCGGAAGAAGCCATTCGTTTGGCGCTGGAAATCGGCTATCCGTTAGTCGTGCGTCCAAGTTATGTGTTGGGCGGTCGTGCGATGGAAATCGTGCAAGAACAAAGCCAGCTTGAGCGTTACATGCGTGAAGCAGTAAAAGTTTCAAATGAGTCACCAGTGCTGCTGGATCGATTCCTGAATGATGCGCTTGAGGTGGATGTTGATGCCTTATGCGATAACACAGGAGATGTGATTATTGGTGGCATTATGGAGCACGTCGAGCAAGCGGGTGTGCACTCAGGTGACTCAGCATGCTCACTGCCGCCTTACAGTTTGTCAGCTAAGTTGCAAGATGAATTGCGTGACCAAACCAAACAGATGGCAAGAGCCTTAGGCGTGGTAGGTCTAATGAACGTACAGTTTGCGATTCAAGGTGAAACTGTATTTGTGTTAGAAGTAAACCCGCGCGCTTCACGTACTGTGCCGTTCGTTTCCAAAGCTTGTGGTTTGCAACTGGCAAAAGTTGCAGCACGTTGTATGGTGGGGCAAACGCTTGCATCACAACATGTAACGCGCGAAATTATTCCGCCATTCTACTCAGTGAAAGAAGCGGTATTTCCATTCATCAAGTTCCCTGGTGTGGATACGATTCTAGGCCCAGAAATGAAATCGACGGGTGAAGTGATGGGCGTAGGCAGTACGTTTGCTGAGGCGTTTTTGAAGTCGCAACTTGGGGCTTCAACCAAATTGCCCGAAGGTGGCAGAGCGTTTATCAGCGTGCGCAAAGAAGATTATGTAAAAGTGGTTGAAATCGCACAACAATTGCATCAATTGGGATTTGAGTTGGTGGCTACCAAAGGTACCGCCGCAGCACTGGCTGAAAGTGGTTTAAAAGTGCAGGCAGTGAATAAAGTGGCAGAAGGCCGCCCACATATTGTGGATATGATTAAAAACGGCGACATCAGCTTTATTGTGAATGTAACCGAAGATAAACGTGCCGTGGCTGACTCTTATGAAATTCGCCGTAGTGCGCTGCAAAACAAGGTGACTTATTACACTACCATTGCAGGCGCAAAGGCGGCATGCGTCGGTATGGCGCACATGCAAGAGTTAACAGTAGAATCATTACAAAACTTGCATAAACTACTCAGCTAAAATAAACTTAGCTTAATTCACAAAACAACTTAATTCAAAAAAATTAATTTTTACTATTACAAACCACGCTCATGTGAGTGTGGTTTGTTTTTTTATTAGAGGGTGCAATATGGCAATGAGTCAAATTCCGGTAACAGTACGTGGCGCAGAGTTGCTAAAAGAAGAATTATTACGTTTACGCAGTATCGATAGACCCTACATTATTCAAGCGATTGCTGAAGCGCGTGCGCAGGGCGATTTGTCTGAAAATGCAGAGTATGAAGCGGCAAAAGAGCGTCAAAGCTTTATTGAGGGTCGTATTAACGAAGTGGAAGCCAAGCTGTCTAATTTGCAAGTTATTGATCCACGAACATTGAATGCTGAAGGTCGCGTGGTATTTGGTGCAACGGTTAATATTGAGGATTTGGATTCAGGCGATAACAAAACCTATCAAATTGTGGGTGAAGATGAAGCTGATATTAAAGGTGGTAAAATTTCGATAGGCTCACCAATCGCGCGCGGATTGATTGGTAAATCAGTGGGTGACATTGCAGAAATTGCCGCGCCTGGTGGTATTAAAGAGTATGAAGTACTCGATGTGTTATATATTTAATCGTTATCTATAGTTAGGTTTAGTGTATCAATATGGCTTATAGACTATCACTTATTATCATCGCCCTATGGGCTGGCGCGTTATGGACTACAGGTGTCAGCGCCTATGTGCTGTTTGATAGCCTGCAAGATAAGCAGCTGGCGGGCAGCCTCGCAGGTAAACTATTTACCGTGGTGAGTTACATTGGTTTAGCCAGTGCGTTTTATCTGCTGGTTTACCGCTTGGTGCAATTTGGCACACCAGCGTTAAAACAGTCATTTTTCTGGGCAGTATTTTTTATGTTGCTATTGGTGCTTGCTGGTCACTTTGGTATCCAGCATGTTTTAGAAGGCCTAAAAGCACAGGCGCTCCCCGCAGATGTGATGCAAAGTGTATTTGCTGACCGATTTAAAACCTGGCACGGCGTTGCAAGTATGGCTTATTTAATTGAATGCATACTGGCGATAGTCATGGTATTAAAAGCGCGCTAATCTACTTGAGAATAAATACGCTTTAAAGTTTAGGGATTACTACTTTCGCACTTTCTTTGATGGTGCTACTTGGACGATAAAATACTAACTGTTTGCCAATGTGATGCACGGCAATCGCGCTGGTTTTGCTGCAAATTTCATCAAAAATAGTTTTACGTACAGCACGGTCATCACCAGCAACTTGTATTTTGATCAGTTCATGCGCGTTTAAGTTAAGCTCAATCTCTTTAATTACATTTTCAGTGAGCCCGTTGTTACCTATCATCACGACCGGGTTTAGGTTATGTGCAAGGCCGCGTAAATGCGCGATTTGTTTAGTGCTTAGTTTCATTAAGTTCTTACAGGATTAAATAGTTGTTTATTTTAACACGAAGCAATGTTTATTGGATGACGTCGTATCAGCAATGAAAAGTATCTACCATGAAACCCACACGTACCAGTAAAGCCTGGATGCTAGAGCATCTGAATGACCCCTATGTGAAACTTGCGCAGAAAGACGGCTACCGTGCGCGCGCCGCCTATAAGTTGATGGAAATTGATGATAAAGATAAGCTCATCAAACCAGGCATGACGATAGTGGACTTAGGCTCAGCCCCGGGTAGTTGGTCGCAAGTTGCTGTGCAACGTTTAAAAGGTCACGGAAAAGTCATTGCGTTAGACATTTTAGATATGCAGCCAATCGGCGGCGTTACATTTATACAAGGCGATTTTCGTGAGGAGTCGGTGCTAAGGCTGCTGGAAGAAAAATTAAATAATGTTCAAGTTGATCTTGTAATTGCAGATATGGCACCCAATATCAGTGGTGTTAAAGATGTAGATCAGGCGGGTGCAGCGTACCTGACTGAGTTGGCGCTAGACTTTAGTCGAGAGCGGTTGAAACCAAGTGGCAATTTTTTGGTCAAGGTATTTATAGGCGCAGGATTTGATGAAATCTTACAAAACATGCGCTCAATGTTTGATAAAGTAGTCACACGTAAACCCAAAGCATCACGCGATAGAAGTAGTGAAGTTTATTTGTTGGGCCTAGGTCGCAAACCCTAAAAATTGGGTTAATCTACTAAAAAGTCTATGAATGCTTAGACTAATATCGCAAGTGTTGTTGATAAAGGAAATAAATTTTGAATAATGTATTTAAGAATGTAGCCATTTGGTTAGCCATTGCCATGATATTGATGGCAGTATTCAACCTGTCTGGCGTTAAAACTAGCGCTGACAATCAAGTTGTATATTCTCAATTTATTCAAGAAGTTAAAGACGGACGTATTGCTAAAGTGCAAATTGATGGGCGCGTATTGCGCGGAACCACGCAAGATGGCAAAAAATTTACCTCTTATGCACCATCAGACCCGTGGCTGATCTCAGACTTGCTTAAAAATAATGTGACGGTTGAAGCTAAGCCAGATGAGGAACAGTCATTCCTCATGAGTATTTTTGTTTCATGGTTCCCTATGATTTTGCTCATTGGTGTTTGGGTCTTTTTCATGCGTCAAATGCAAGGTGGCGGTAAAGGCGGCGGTCCCTTTTCTTTTGGTAAAAGTAAAGCACGCCAATTAGATGAAGGTAACAATCAAACAACCTTTGCTGATGTTGCCGGTTGCGATGAAGCAAAAGAAGAAGTGTTTGAGCTGGTTGAGTTTTTGCGAGAGCCAACAAAATTTCAGAAGCTAGGTGGACGTATTCCACGTGGTGTTTTGCTGGTAGGTCCTCCTGGTACGGGTAAAACCCTGATCGCTCGCGCAATTGCGGGTGAAGCTAAAGTGCCGTTTTTTACGATTTCAGGGTCTGACTTTGTTGAAATGTTTGTCGGCGTAGGCGCATCACGTGTACGCGATATGTTTGAAACCGCTAAAAAGAATGCACCATGCATTATTTTTATTGATGAAATTGATGCGGTAGGTCGTAGCCGTGGCGCAGGCACTGGTGGCGGTAACGATGAGCGTGAACAAACACTCAACCAAATGTTAGTGGAAATGGATGGCTTTGAGCCTAATTCAGGCGTGATTGTGATTGCCGCAACCAATAGAGCGGATGTGCTGGATAAAGCCTTGTTACGCCCAGGCCGTTTTGACCGACAAGTGATGGTAGGGTTGCCTGACATTAAAGGCCGCGAGCAAATTCTGTTGGTGCACATGCGAAAGGTACCCATTGATGTGGATGTAAAAGCGGATATTCTGGCACGTGGTACACCGGGCTTTAGTGGCGCTGATTTAGCCAACTTAGTGAACGAAGCTGCTTTATTTGCTGCACGTCGCAATAAGCGTACTGTCGATATGCAAGACTTTGAAGATGCCAAAGATAAAATCTTTATGGGCCCTGAGCGTAAATCAATGGTGATGCGAGATGAGGAGCGTCGTAATACCGCGTACCATGAATCTGGCCATGCGGTGGTAGCGAAACTATTACCTAAGGCTGATCCTGTGCATAAGGTCACTATCATGCCACGTGGTTGGGCGTTGGGGTTAACTTGGCAATTACCTGAGTTTGATCGTATCAGTAATTACAAAGATAAAATGTTAGAAGAAATTTCTATTTTGTTTGGCGGTCGGATAGCTGAAGAAATTTTTATGCATCAAATGTCAACGGGTGCTTCTAATGATTTTGAACGTGCGACTAAGTTAGCTCGCGACATGGTAACGCGTTACGGCATGAGTGATGCCATGGGCATTATGGTGTACACAGGTAGTGAGCAGGATTCTTTCTTTGGCAGCATGAGTTCTAAAACAGTGTCTGAAGCCACGCAGCAGAAAGTAGATGCTGAAATTCGCCGTATTTTGGATGAGCAATATGGCGTTGCACGTAAATTGCTTGAGGATAATCGTGATAAAGTTGAGGCAATGACGGCGGCGTTGATGGAATATGAAACGATAGACGCTGATCAAATCAATGACATCATGGCGGGGTTGCCAGTGCGCCCACCTAAACCTAGTCAAAGCAAGATAACGCCCACAAAAGATGCTGGCTCGCCAGATGCTAGTGCAGCGCCTGCACCACAGCCAGCGGCTAAAACTTAGATTTTTTTGATTTTTTAAAAACACAAAAGGGCTAGATATTTCTAGCCCTTTTTATTAAGTATAATGATGCATGCACGCTTACTCTCAATTTATTTGCGGTAAATACCAACTCAATCTAAATCGCCCCCATGTCATGGGTATTGTCAATGTAACGCCGGATTCATTTTCTGACGGTGGCCGGTACGCCTCTACTGCTTTAGCCGTTGAGCATGCGCTTAAGTTGATAGATGAAGGTGCTGATATCCTGGATATTGGTGGGGAATCAACCCGACCAGGTGCAACCGCTGTGAGCTTGGATGAAGAATTAAACCGAGTAATTCCAGTCATTGAAGCGTTGAGTGCGGTATCAACCATACCACTTTCAATTGATACGTATAAGCCCGAGGTGATGCGTGCGGCCATTGCAGCAGGTATTGATATTGTGAATGATGTCCGTGCCCTGCAAGAAGATAATGGTAAAGACAGTGCGCTTGAAATTGTAGCTAATAGCCATGTTGGTGTATGTTTGATGCACATGCAAGGCACACCGCAAACAATGCAATTAAACCCAAGCTATACCGACGTCGTGAGTGAGGTTAAGCAGTTTTTAACGGATAGGTTGCATGCCGCAATAGCGCATGGCATCGCTCGCGAGCGCATTTTGCTTGACCCTGGCTTTGGTTTTGGAAAGACGACGGCTCATAATATCGCGCTTATCCAGCATTTAGATGATTTAGCCAATATTGGACAACCGCTTTTGGTGGGGCTTTCTCGCAAGGCGGTGTTAGGGAAAATAGCGGGTGGTGATGAGTCGCAACGATTGTATGCAGGCATTGCTGCTTCAGTAATCTCTGCAATGAAAGGTGCGAAAATAGTACGTGTGCATGATGTAAAAGCGACGGTCGATGCGCTCAAAGTGGTTACCATGATTTTGATTGAGTAATTATATTTTGTTAAAAATCAATGAAGTTGAATCGTAGCGTTAAATCAAGGATAAAGCATGAGCAAGAAATATTTTGGCACTGATGGTATTCGTGGTCGTGTTGGTGAGGCACCGATTACCCCTGATTTTATGATGCGCTTAGGTTATGCCGCTGGGCGTGTGCTGACAGGGTTGGATAGTCATTTAGCGAAGGGCGCACATCCAGCCGTGCTGATTGGTAAAGATACGCGAATTTCTGGCTACATGCTTGAAGCTGCTTTAGAGGCTGGCTTATCTGCTGCCGGCGTTGACGTGTTGTTAACGGGGCCAATGCCCACGCCTGCGGTGGCTTATCTTACTCGCGCTTTGCGTGCACAGGCTGGTATTGTTATTTCTGCATCGCATAATCCTTTTTACGATAACGGCATTAAATTTTTCTCAAGCCTCGGTACTAAATTACCTGATGAAGTGGAGCATGCTATTGAGGCAGCGCTTGATGAGCCTATGCAGGTCATGGAATCGGCAAAGTTAGGTAAAGCGCGCCGTATTGATGATGCCGCAGGGCGATATATTGAGTTTTGTAAAAGTACATTTCCCAGTCAGCTTGACCTGCGTGGATTAAAAATTGTTTTAGATTGTGCACATGGTGCCACTTATCATGTGGCGCCGCCCGTGTTTCATGAGCTAGGTGCCGAGGTAATTGCCATTGGCAATAAGCCAGATGGCTTAAACATTAACGAACAGGTTGGTTCTACACATCCACAAGCCTTGCAAAAAGCGGTGGTTGAGCATCAAGCCGATTTAGGCATTGCATTTGATGGCGATGGTGACCGGGTGATGATGGTAGATCATGAAGGACGCCTATTAGATGGTGACGAGTTGCTTTATATCATTGCAGCGGCACGCCAACAAAGCGGCATTCTACAAGGGGGCGTGGCTGGTACGTTAATGACGAACCTGGCCTTAGAACATAAACTTGCCGTAATGCATATTCCTTTTGCGCGTGCTAAAGTGGGTGATCGTTATGTGCTGGAGTTGCTCAATCAAAATAACTGGCAGTTAGGTGGCGAGAACTCCGGACATATATTAACGCTTGATAAGCACAGTAGTGGTGATGGCATTATTGCCGCCTTGCAGGTATTGCATGCAGTAATTCAAAGTAAAAAAACATTAGGGCAATTAAGTGCGGATTTAACACTATATCCGCAAGTGTTAATTAACGTGACCACGCAACAAAAAATTGATTTAAACGCACATCGTGATATTCAAAATGCAGTTAAATTAGCTGAGGCTGAACTAAAGGATACGGGGCGGGTATTACTCAGAGCATCAGGTACCGAGCCTAAAATTCGCGTGATGGTAGAAGGTGAAAATCAGTCGCAGGTGAGAGCCTTAGCGCAGAAAATTGCCGATGTAGTGACACAGGCCGCTTTTTAATGAGTTTTGATGCATCAGCTTAAAGTCAGCTATAGGTGTTGCTGCATCCAATTCAACAAACCTTCATATTTCATTCATTAAATATTCATTTTGAAATGACAAGCTAGCCTCAATTTAAGTCAATTGGAGGTGAAAGATGTCGTTTAATATGCGCTTATACATGCACCGCATGCATCAGTTGGATAGCAATGTATGTGTTGCAGTGAATCATACTAGTCAGTACAAGCTAATACGCAACAGCTTTAGATTTGCAAGCCGTCTTGGCGATGGCGTGTTTTGGTATGCACTAATGGTCGGCATTTTGCTGATCAAGAGCAGCGAAGGACTGCAGCCAGTGTTACACATGCTAGCAGCAGGTTTATCAGGTACCTTGCTGTATAAATGGTTAAAAGGTAAAACTTTACGCCCCCGCCCGTTTGAAGTGCGTCAGGATATTTGTTTAACCGGTACGCCACTGGATAAATTTAGTTTTCCTTCAGGCCATACTTTGCATGCAGTGGTATTTAGTGTGGTGGCGCTAAATTACTATCCTGAGCTATCCATTATTTTAGTGCCATTCACTATCATGGTCGCGTTATCACGCGTGGTGCTAGGGTTGCATTATCCTAGCGATGTGTTGGCCGGTGCTTTAATCGGCGCATCGATTGCGACATTGTCTTTGCTAATAGGGTAAGCACATATCTCCTTAGTTATTGAATTTGAAATGCTCTCTCGTAACATATTCATTAAACTGTCACATTGCATGGTTATATTTTGCCTATCTTGTTGATTTATCTAATAGATGAGGCCTGCAATACTAATGAAAATATTATTTATATCAGATGTCTATTTCCCGCGTATCAATGGGGTGTCAACTTCAATTAGAACGTTTGTGGAGCAGATGCAAAATTTGGGGCATGAGGTACATTTGATTGCCCCAAATTACGGTATTTCAACGCAAGATGATGCATGGATTAAGCGTATCCCGGCACGCAGCATTTACTTTGATCCAGAAGATAAATTGATGAAATATGGTGAGGTGGTCAATCGCTTGCCAGAACTACGTCTAGAAAATTACGACATTGTGCATGTGCATACCCCTTTTGTAGCGCATTATCTGGGGCTTAAATTAGCACGTGAATTAAGTGTGCCTTGTGTGGAAACCTACCACACTTTTTTTGAAGATTATTTGCATCACTACCTACCTTGGATACCTAAGATGATGGCGCGCGGTATGGCCAGAATGATATCTAAGCGCCAATGCAATGCGGTCGATGCGATTGTTGCGCCATCACAACCCATGTTAGATGTGTTGCGCGGTTACGGCGTAAAAGTGTTATCCGATGTTATTCCCACCGGATTGCAGGCGCATAGTTTTAAGGAGGCCGATGGTAAAGCGTTTAGAACAAAATATGGAATCACTTTAGATCGCCCCATGCTGCTATACGTGGGTCGAGTAGCCTTTGAGAAGAACATCAACTTTTTGCTGGAAATGACCAAAGTTTTGATTGAGCAGCGCCCGGATGTGTTACTGGTAGTGACAGGTGAAGGCCCGGCAGAGGCGAGCTTGCATCAACTGGCTAAAACGTTAGGGTTAGAAAATAATATTAAATTCATTGGATATTTAGATCGCAATAAAGAGCTAAATGCATGCTATCAAGCTGCCGATGTATTTGTATTTGCATCTAAAAGCGAGACGCAGGGTTTAGTGTTATTAGAGGCCATGGCGCAAGGCACGCCAGTAGTGGCGATTGCTGAATTAGGCACGGTTTCAATTTTGGTAGAAGGGCAAGGCGCGTTGATTGCTGTGGACGATACAATAAAATTTGCTGAAAAAGTGTATCAATTGTTGTTGAACCCTGAAGAAAGGTTTGAGCTAGGATGTCGCGCTAAAGTTTATGTGATAGCTCAATGGACCGCCAAATTGCAAGCAGAGCGTATGTTGAAGTTTTATAGTCAATTGAAGAGTAACCAACTTACCGTTCAACAAGAGGTTCAAGTGCTTAAAGCTAAAAGTACGCGTCAGCAACTGAGCGTTTAAGCGGTTTTTATAGCTAAGGTATTTTATTGGCTTGATATTGGCGCTTTGATAAACATTGGTCACTGTACAACAAAACAGCCAACATTAAGTTGGCTGTTTTGTTGGTGTTAAAGCAGAATCAGCTAGCCAGCTTAACCAAATTTACCGGTAATGTAATCCTCAGTTTCTTTACGCGTCGGGCGTGTAAAAATTACATCGGTATCGCCGTATTCAATCATTTCACCTAAATACATATAAGCGGTGAAATCCGAAACACGCGCGGCTTGTTGCATATTGTGGGTAACCACTAAAATAGTGAGTTTATTTTTGAGCTCACTCATTAACTCTTCAATATTGGCGGTAGCAATGGGGTCTAGCGCAGAAGTCGGCTCATCAAACAGCATGATTTCTGGGTCTGTTGCCAATGCGCGCGCAATACATAAACGCTGTTGTTGGCCGCCAGACAAGTTAAAAGCTAAGTCGTTTAAACGGTCTTTAACTTCATTCCATAGTGCAGCACCTTTAAGCGCTTCTTCTACTTTATCCGCCACGACACGTTTGTTTTTTTCATCACGCACACGTAAACCGTATGCGACGTTCTCGAAAATAGTTTTAGGAAATGGATTGGGTTTTTGAAACACCATGCTAATGCGCATGCGCACTTCAATCGGGTCAACCCCTGCGGCTAACACATTGGTGTTATCAGGATGCATCACGATTTGACCCTCATACTTATTGCCAGGGTACAAATCATGCATACGGTTAAAGCAGCGTAAAAAAGTAGATTTACCGCAGCCAGAAGGGCCAATCAGAGCGGTAATTTTATTTTCATACAAAGGCATACTCACGCTTTTAAGCGCTTGGTGACCGTTTGCATAATAAAAGTTGAGATCTTTTGATTCAGCTTTTAGTGGTGTAGAGGTGTTAACCATATTTTTCCTAATTATTTTACAAGTTACTTTGTAATATTCAAACATTTACCATTTGATGTTTTTACGAATCTTATAACGTAAGTAAATGGCCGTTCCATTCATCAATAGCGTGACCACAATAATAATGGCACCAGTTGCCGCCGCATTGATATGAAAGGCGTGGTCTGGGCGTGATAGCCAGTTAAACATTTGAATGGGTAACACGGTAAAGCTAGAACTCAGCCATTCAAAATTAAGGTAAGGCGCAACATCAGAAATTGGCGATGGTGGCAAGAAGGCAATGAAAGTGAGCGCACCAATGGTGATAATCGGCGCAGTTTCACCTATCGCGCGCGACATGCCAATAATCACGCCAGTTAAAATGCCGCCTTGTGAATACTTAACAACGTGGTCGCTAACTACTTGCCACTTAGTGGCGCCCACCGCATACGCGGCTTCACGAATTGCCACTGGAATACTGCGTATCGCTTCACGGGTAGAAACAATCACAATCGGCAAGATTAACAAGCCTAGCGTTAAACCCGCGGTTAAAATACTTTGACCTAAATCTAAGCCGTAAACAAATAAGCCCAAAGCGAGCAAGCCATAAATAATAGAAGGCACACCGGCAAGATTAGAAACGTTGATTTCAATCAGGTCTGAGAACCAGTTTTTAGGCGCATATTCTTCCAGATATAAACCAGCCGCAACGCCTACGGGAACTGCAGTTAAAAAGGTTACGATCATGATGAGTGCAGAACCCACCCATGCCGACAATAAGCCTGCACTGCCAGCGCGACGAGAAGGAAAGTCGCTAAGAAACTGTAGATTAAAACGTGGATAACCGTCCATTACTAAGTTAACAAATAAGGTGAGTAATGTCAAAAGCCCAAGCATTAAGGCCAGCAAGCCAATTGTAGCAAAAACAATGTCATTGCGTTTGTGGCGGCGAATCATCGCGCGCACGGCGTCTAAATTTTCAAGCACAGAGGCTTTGGTTTGCGAGATAGGTAGTGCCATTAGTATTGCTCCCTGTATTTCTTACGTACCACGTGACCAAGAATGTTGAAACATAATGTCATGACAAACAATACTAAACCAGCGGCAAAGATACTTTGATAACCAATGCTGGCATGGGGTAAATCGCCCATGGCCACTTGCACAATATAGGCGGTAATGGTGGCGGCACCTTCCGTCGGGTCAAACGTTAGATTAGGTTGTTGACCAGCCGCTACTGCTACTACCATCGTTTCACCCACTGCGCGAGAAATCGCCAAAATGTAAGCCGCCACAATGCCTGAAGTCGCGGCGGGTGTGACCACCCTGAGTGCGGTTTGAAAGCGGGTTGCGCCCATCGCATAAGAGCCTTCGCGCATACTCATAGGCACAGCGCGCATTGCATCTTCAGCCACTGATGCAATGTATGGCACGATCATCACGCCCATCACCAATCCCGCGCTTAGCATGTTAAAGCCGGGTAATTCTGGAAATATTTTTTGCAAAAGTGGTGTGACAAAAAGTAAGGCAAAGTAACCAAATGCAATGGTTGGTACGCCCACTAATAACTCTAAAATTGGTTTGGTAATTTCACGTGTTTTATGCGAGGCAAACTCAGAAAGATAAATCGCCGTAATGGTGCCTACGGGTACTGCAACCGCAAGCGCTACGAATGATGTGGTGAGCGTACCAGCGATTAAAGGCATAATGCCGTAATGTGCATCTTCAAACAGCGGCGTCCATTGAGTACCAGTAAAAAACTCAACTAATGAAACTGATTTAAAGAAGCCGAAAGACTCATATAAAAGAATCGCCACAATGGCAAATGTCGTGAATACTGCAGAAAGCGCAGCCAGCATTAAAATAAGCTCGATGATGCGTTCTTTGAAATTTCTGCGTATATTTTTAGCCAGACGTGGGCTAATTTGTAAAGCTGTAGCATTGTTGAGCATATTGGTTGCGGTGTTCATATAGAGACTTTTATGATTGTAACGATATTAAACAGTTTGATAAACGTACTTAATAAAAAAAGGGCGGCGTATGCCGCCCTTTTTTGCTTGAACTACTTATTTAATTCTGTTGATCAAATCTTTAACTTTAATGCCCACTTCATTTTTACCACCAAAACCACTGCCTGGTTTCAGTGCTTTAAAGTGCGCTTTTACCGCAGCGTAATCATCAGCTGGTAGTGGTACATATTTCACTTCTGCAACTAATTTAGGCGCATGTTCTAAGTAGAAGTTTACAAAGGCTTTTACTTCAGGTTTAAAGGCCGCTGCCGTTGCATTAACGTAGATGAAAATTGGGCGCGACAGTGGTTGGTATGTACCATTTTCTACTGTTGCTGCTGAAGGAAGCACGGCTGGACCACCCGCTTTGGCAGAAATAGGGATCGCTCTCAATTTGTCCTTATTTTCTTCATAATACGCCATGCCAAAATAAGACAAGGCCCCTACATTGCCTGCAACACCTTGCACTAGAACGTTGTCATCTTCTGATGGCGTAAAGTCGGTACGGCTGGATTTTGATTTGCCGTTAACCGCTTCAGTAAAGTAATCAAAGGTACCAGAGGCTGTGCCTGGTGCGAATAAAGGCATGGCTTTATCTGGGTAAGCAGCATTTACTTGCTTCCAGTTTTTAACATTTGAACCTGGTTTCCATATATTTTTTAATTCATCTACGCTTAGGCTTTTTACCCAATCATTTTTTGAGTTGACTACAACAGTTAAAGCATCAAAAGCAATTGGTAACTCAATAAACTGAATGCCAGCTTCCTTACAGGCATCAATTTCTTTTTGTGCAATCGGGCGTGAAGCATCAGAAATATCGGTTTCACCACGGCAAAATTTCTTAAAGCCGCTGCCAGTGCCAGATTCACCTACCGTCACTTTAGTTTTTGTTGCTTTTTGAAACTCTTCAGCCATGGCTTCAGAAATTGGGTAAACCGTGCTTGAGCCATCAATTTTGATGATTTTTTCTGCGGCAAGCACGTGTGAAGTTGAAAATGTAGCTGCAACTAAAGCTGCAATACGTAGTGATTTGGTAAGCATTGTGTTCATAAAATCTCCATCAAAATTAAACTGGTTTTTTTAAGTGACCTAGATTCCTAAGTCAAGTTAGCTTTTTAAACTGATGTGGATTGTAAACACCAAATATGACAAGTTTATGACAAAAATTGAAGCAAGTAAAAAGGTCTCTAAGGAGGTCTTTTTTTACTTACATGCTCGAAACATTAAGCTATTACAAAAAAGTACGTCCAAAGTGATAAGCTACTGCAGCCATTAAGCCCGCACATGGAATGGTCAGCACCCATGCCCACACAATACGAGAAGCTAAACCCCAACGTACGGCAGATGCGCGGCGAGACAAGCCTACGCCAATGATCGCCCCAGTAATGGTGTGTGTGGTTGACACTGGGATGCCTAACGCAGTGGCAAGAGATAGCGCAATGGCGCCAGAGGTTTGTGCACAAAATCCGCCTGATGGACGAATGCGCGTAATGCCCATACCCATCGTGCGCACAATGCGCCAGCCACCAAATAGCGTGCCTAATGCCATCATGGCATGGCATGAAAGAATGACCCAGGTTTGTATTTCAAAGTCGGTTTGATAGCCATTTGCAAAAAGCAGCGCGGTAATAATTCCCATGGTTTTTTGTGCATCGTTACCACCATGACCTAAGCTGTAAAATGAGGCTGAAACAAATTGTAGTTTGTTAAATCTTCTTTCAGCAGGGTAAGGCGATGATTTTTCAAATAACCAAAGCACGCTCACCATGAGTAGTAGCGCAAGCAACATGCCAAATAAGGGTGAAAGAATAATCGCCGCTGATGTTTTAATGAGGCCTGCCGCAACAATTGCACCTGTGCCCGCTTTAGCGACACCAGCGCCTACCAAGCCACCTACCAGCGCATGCGATGACGATGACGGAATACCGAACCACCAAGTAATCAGATTCCAGATAATGGCCCCGCTAAGCGCGCCAAATACCACGGCATTGTCTATGGTCTCTTTAGAGATAATGCCGGCACCGACCATTTTGGCTACGGCTGTACCAAATATTAGAAAAGCAATAAAGTTAAAAAATGCGGCCCACAATACCGCGGCTTGCGGCGTAAGTAAACGTGTAGAAACCATGAGTGCAATAGAGTTTGCCGCGTCGTGAAAGCCGTTCATAAAGTCGAATATGAGAGCCACCACCACGAGCAACGCTATGATAAGAATTGCGTGATCCATGTTTGTAACCCCTTAGATGCGCTCTAACACCACACCATGAATCACATCGGCTACGTCTTGACAGCTATCAATCGCTTCTTCAAACAAGTCATAAAGTTCTTTTGAGCGGATCAGTGTACGCGCATCAGATTCTTCAGCAAACAAGCGCTGCATGCCAGCGCGCATCACATGGTCTCCCTCACCTTCAATGAGGCTAATTTCTTCGCAATTGTGTAAAATTCGCTCGGCATTCTTCATGTCAGACAACATATGCACGGTTTCTCTTACTTTTTCTGAAGCGCGCAATAAAATTTGTGCCAGTGCCACCATTTCAGGTGTAAAGCTAGAGCGACCGTAGATTTTGGCACTTTGTGGAATGTCTTCCATGTAGTCAATAATGTCATCTAGCGCCATCGCAAGCTCGCGAATTTCGCGGCGATCAAACGGGGTAATAAAGGTTTTATGCAGGGAGAGCAGAATTTCTTTGGTGTATTCATCTGCTTCAGATTCAATTTTACGAATTTGGGCAAAGTGCTCATCAAAGTTATCCGCATCACTTATGGCCGTCATCATAGCCAGCACTTTGGAGCCGCGTACGGCGCAATCCGCTAAGTTGTTAAACAGTACAAAATAATTATCGTTACGCGGTGTGATTGCAGTCATCAATCGACCAAATGTAGCGTTAGCCATGTTTTATCTCCCTAATTGTTACAGTTTTGTTGCATTTTTATAATTTCAATAAGTTTAACCGTACGGGCTTAAATCTGCGAGAGATTTAATCTATAAAAACTTAACTTTTTAAGATGATGTGATCTATTTGCGGTTAAAATTTGTGTGACATTAAATAAAGTCTTGATAAGAGAAAATAATGAATAAAGTAACGATTTATCATAACCCTGCTTGCGGCACATCACGTAATACTTTGGCCATGATACGTGCCAGCGGTGTAGAGCCTGAGGTGATTGAGTACTTGAAAACGCCACCAACGCGTGATAAGTTAGTGCAGCTAATTACAGCAATGGGTGGCGGTGTACGTGCTTTATTACGTGAAAAAGGCACGCCTTTTGCTGAGCTTGGTTTAGATAAACCTAGCTTGTCTGAAGATGCACTGATTGACGCCATGCTGCAGCACCCGATTTTAATTAACCGTCCAATAGTGGTGACTACAAAAGGCGTTAAGTTATGTCGTCCGTCTGAGCTGGTGTTGGATATTTTGGAAAACTCAAATATCGGTGAGTTTGTAAAAGAAGATGGCGAAGTAGTAAAAGCAATCTAACCACGAATCGCCGTTCCTTTATTCCCGTTCCCTAAGCTTAGGGGTGGGGGTTTCCCTTCGGCTGGTTCAGTATGCTCACCCACAGTCCAGCCAACATAAAAGCACGTAAGCCTTTACTGTATAATGGCATTTTTTAGAAATACATAATTAGAAACATATACAAAGCCATGGAAGCTGAACAACTCAATATTATCGCTAATCGTCTGGTTGATTTAAGCGAGCGCAACAACGCCCTTCGGGGGTATCTTTGACATTGAAACCAAATCTCAACGCCTAGAAGAAGTGAACGGGTTATTAGAAGACCCAAAAGTCTGGAACGATAATGCAAAAAGCCAGGCATTAGGCAAAGAAAAACGCGAATTAAGCTTAATTGTAGAGTCTTTAAGCAGCCTGCAAATTGGCTTAAAGGACGCGCAAGAGCTGTTTGATATGGCGCGTGAAGAAAATGATGACGATACATTATTCAGTGTTGCCACAGATTCTGAAGCACTGGAAAAACAAATCGCCGACATGGAATTTAAGCGCATGTTTTCGCAGCCAATGGACGCAAATAATTGTTTCATTGAGTTTCAATCAGGCAGCGGCGGTACTGAAGCGCAAGACTGGTGCAATATGTTGCTACGCATGTA
>Ga0156104_131_pt1 | contig 136592 bp, 137 predicted proteins | sample RifCSPlowO2_02_FD_107757 | JGI IMG/M metagenome (GOLD analysis project Ga0156104, IMG submission 107757) | Methylotenera sp. RIFCSPLOWO2_02_FULL_45_14 | reverse complement strand
TTTTCAGGCATAATAAAATGCTGCCCTGTGAAGTGGAGCGTTGTCCATGCGATTAACATCGCGGTGGGAATTGCGAGCAACACATTACCAAAAATTGCCACCAATTGGCTGCGCATAGCCTTGGCTATCATCGCCACTAAGTTATCCATCTCCTTACTTTTTGCATCAGTAGCATCTATGCTGGCAGCAATTGCCGCCGCTGTCATTGCAGGCTGTTTAGTGGCTACCGTGAAGTGTAAAATATGAATTAAAATAAAACCTAAGCCATAATTCAGGCTAAACACAATAGCTTCGGTTAGCGGTGCTAATTGCTGCTTACCCAGCATGATTTTAATCATGGCCATGACCCCGATAACCACACCCGCACCAAGTGCGGAACGCATCAAAGCAAAGTATTCACCACGATTTTCAGTAATGTAATGTTCACCGGTGCGACTTGCATTTTCAGTCACACGCAACGCCATTATTTCAACATTTTCTTGCCAGTGTTCATGCAAATCATTTTTATGGCATTCGCTATAAACCAAGGCTTTAAACAGCTGTACAATTTCAGTATGCGGGGCAGTGCCTTGTTGTAAGCTATTGAGTATATTAAGCAAAGTTTCCAGGCGAGCAATCTGTTGCAACATACGTTGCAATAATTGTGTCAGTTGGATACTGGTGCCGACTTGCACACTATTGCGACGAATTTTGGCGACAATCTCGTTGCACTGATCAAGCATCACTAAAATATGTTTAATATCTGCATCAACGTCAACATTATTCTGCGCGTTTAAAAACTCAGCCAATTCAGCTTGCTGCATAATAAACGGGGAGCTGTGCTGCTCAAGCTCAGGATGGTTACGCAGCAATTCAGGCTCTAGCCCCATTGCCGCAATTCGATACGATAACACCTGCGCCGCAGCTAATAAATTTTGCCTGCATACATCGGTGACACTGGCACTAGCAACCCCAAAACGGATTGCGGTAACAAGCTCAGCCCAAACGTCATCAGACACCGCACTTACCCATAACTCATCGCTTGTCTTAGTGAAAAATAGGGCAAATAAGTCAATCAAATAAGAAATATCAACCGGCGCTGGTAAAATTTTATGCGCTATTCGTCTGCGCATTTCAACAAAAAAGCCAGTAAATACTGAATGGCGTGCGATGACAAATAATGAAATAGGCTTGTATTCGCTTAACAGCTGCAAAATTGCCTCTCTAAGCAATCTGGCTTTTTCAAAATCTGTATTCAGTACATAACAAAGCGCCTGAATTGCTTTTACTGCGACTTCTGCTTGATGCGGTTTGGGAGGTCTGATTTGTGCGATTAAATCAGAGATTAACTGAGGGGCGCGCTGATGTTGGATGTATTGCGCAAACACATGCTCTATCATGTTTGCATTTTCAGTAACGATCTTTTTCATATTTCGAGAATGCCTCAAAGTTTGAAAACAGTCTAACCGATTTTAGATGAAGTGAAGAAAGATTATCTCTAGCTTTAGTGGTGTGTGTTTTGTTAGGTACTAACAGCGTCTGCCACGGATTAGCAAACGCTTTTCAATTTAATAAAGTTCTTAAGTTATTTGGGCGTTTTAAGCGCTTCGGTTAAATGCGGGCTTAACACTTGCAACATTTGTGCAAATACTTTTGGGTTGCCCGCTACGATATTGCCTGTTTTCAGCCAGCTTTCGTTGCCTTCAAAATCGCCAACAATACCGCCTGCTTCTTGCACCAGTAAGCCACCTGCGGCAATATCCCATGCAGATAAGTTAATTTCAAAAAAGCCATCGGTCCAACCCGCAGCCACATAGGCTAAATCTAATGCAGCTGAGCCTGGACGGCGAATGCCTATCGTTTTTTTAATCATGTCTTTCAACATGTCGAGGTAGGTATCAAGATGTGTAAAGTCACGGAATGGAAAACCAGTGGCGATTAAAGAATCTTGCAATTTACTACGACTTGTAACGCGAATACGCTTGTCATTCAAAAATGCACCGCGCCCTTTAGTTGCCGTAAATAAATCATTACGCACCGGGTCATAAATCACCGCCTGTGTAAGCACGCCTTTTTGTTGCAATGCAATTGAAATACAGTATTGAGGAAAGCTATGCAAGAAATTAGTTGTGCCATCTAATGGGTCAATAATCCAAATATTATCGGCGCCCTGGTTGCTTTCACCGCTTTCTTCACCTAAAAAGCCATGGTCTGGGTAAGCATCTTTAAGAATATCAATAATCGCTTGCTCAGCGGCGCGATCGACATCGCTCACAAAATCATTATAAGTTTTGGATTGAACCGTGAGCGAGCCTACGTCTTGCGATGCGCGGTTAATAATACTGCCAGCTTTACGCGCGGCTTTGGTAGCAATGGATAGCATTGGATGCATAACTAAATTTTCTTAAAGAGCTGATAAAATACTATTTTAACTTTTATTGACCTTAACTCCAAATTAACCCGAATGTTTTATCAATTCGGGCTGAGTATTAAACAACCGTCACACTCATTAGGCCACACCATTGAACAATCAACATATTTTCAACAACATCCGTGTCGTGTTATGCCAAACCAGCCATCCCGGCAACATCGGCTCTGCCGCGCGCGCCATGAAGACCATGGGCTTACAGCATTTATATTTGGTCAAACCTGATATTTTCCCTGATGCACATGCCACAGCGCTCTCCACTGGCGCGGCAGACTTACTTGAAAACGCGATTGTTTGTGAAACTCTAAGCCAAGCCCTCACTGGCTGCGCATTAGCGATTGGCATGAGCGCGCGCAAAAGACAAATTTCACATGAGCTAGTGAATGTACGTGATGCCGCTTCGCGCGCAGTCAGCATTGCAGCCAAGCAACCCATCGCCTTAGTGTTTGGCACAGAAATGAGCGGGCTTTCCAACGCCGAGCTAGATTGCTGCCAACTACTGGCGATGATTCCCGCCAATCCGGAATACACCTCGCTCAACCTCGCCGCTGCCGTACAAGTAATGAGCTATGAAATTCGCATGGCAGTGTTGGAAGGCAAATTGGAAGCACACCCCAACCAGCCTGAACTTGCAACCAACGAAGCCTTAGAGGGTTTTTACGCACACCTGGAAGATACACTCATTAAAATTGGCTACCTCAACCCCGATGCGCCGAAAAAACTCAGCGAACGTATTCGCCGCATCTACGCCCGTGCAAAGCTTGAGAAAGAAGAAGTGAACTTGCTAAGAGGCATTTTGACTTTGTCGTTAGCGCCTAAAAAGCACACGAAATATTAAGCTATCGCTAGTTAATCTATACCCTAAAGAACTTTTACGCATATATGGCTTCCAATTAAAATCCATCAACTATGATTTGGAAGGTCGGTCATGCACAAATTTATATTTGGCTTTTGCCTGATTCTTATTGGTAATTTTGCGTTTGCCCTACCGCCAGACGGGATGGTATATGCGCTTAAATCTAGCGTGGTGAAAATTCGGGTGATATTACCCAACGGGCATTATGGTGTTGGCTCTGGGGTGGTCGTTGCTAAAGACCAGGTCGTCACCAATTGTCACGTCGTTGCAAACGCACAATCCATCAATGTCATCAAATTTGGTGAAAGTTATCGTGCCACGGGCCTAAAGGCCGACTGGCATCATGATCTGTGCATTGTTAGATTTGATGGGTTAAACACTACCGTCGCGACTTTGGGATCCAGCAAAACCTTGCAATATGAACAACCCGTTTTTACGATTAGCTTTCCTAACAACTCACCAAAACCACTGACCACTTATGGATTTGTTAAAGCGTTATATCCTATGGGTGATAGCGCCATTATTCGCACCACAAATGACTTTAGAATGGGCGCTAGCGGTGGTGCAATGTTTAGTGATGATGGCAAACTTGTCGGCATCATCACGCTTAAAAGCCCAGGACGCAATGCGTTTTACTACAACATGCCCGTTGAATGGATTTATGCGCTACTAAACAAACCTGAACTTAGCATTCCATCTAAAGGTGAAGCGCCATTTTGGGATGCGCCAGAAGAGAAACGCCCCTATTTTATGCGCGTGATTCAACCATACCAAACTGAAGACTGGGTGACATTAAAAAGACTCGCCAATGAATGGATTCAACATGAGCCAGAGGCTAGCGAGGCTAGCGAGGCTTTTAATTATTTAGCGATTGCCGAATACAACCTTAAAGAAACTCAGAGCGCTGCCAATCATTTTGGCCAGCTCTATGCTCAAAACAAACGCCATACCAATGCTTTACTTTATCTAGGTTTAATCGCAGCTGAAACAGGCAATAAAGATGAAGCCATCAAAACCGCTTCTTTACTTAATGAATTAGATAAAGAGGCTGCCAACCAAATCAATACCACATTAGGGTTAACCAATAACAACGACTGCCAAGTAACCAGTTGCTGACATTAAGTTTGCTTAACGCCCAATTTACCTTTGGTAAAAACTGTCGCTATATCCTTACTGCAACATTCAACCATTACCCTTTTGTGGCATAATTGCGCTTAATTCAAAACCACCGCAAAATACATGTTTGACCATATCAAAGAAGACATCTCTATCGTGTTCGAGCGCGACCCAGCGGCGCGTACGCATTTTGAGATTTTAACCACCTACCCTGGCGTACATGCACTGTTGATGCATCGCTTAAGCCATTGGCTTTGGAAAGCTGACTTCTTCTGGCTTGGTCGATTTCTCTCTCATATTGGGCGCTGGTTGACAGGCATTGAAATTCACCCAGGCGCCACCATTGGTCGCCGCGTATTTATAGACCACGGCATGGGGGTTGTAATTGGTGAAACTGCCGTCATTGGTGACGATTGCACCTTGTATCATGGTGTAACACTGGGTGGCACTTCATGGAACAAAGGTAAACGCCACCCTACGCTTGGAGCTGGCGTGGTGATTGGCGCAGGTGCCAAAGTGTTAGGCCCGATTACTATTGGCGAAAATGCTAAAATCGGTTCCAACGCTGTGGTGGTAAAAGACGTGCCCGCTAACGCAACTGCGGTGGGCATTCCTGCGCGTATTTTAGAAGAAGAAAAATCTAAACAGCGTGAGGCCACTGCACAGAAAATTGGCTTTGCTGCCTACGCCGTAGGCAATGATGAAAATGACCCGATGATCAAGGCTATACACTCATTGTTAGACCATGCCGCAAAACAAGATTTAGCCCTGCAGGATTTACAAGCGCAATTAACTAGATTAAATATGGATGTTGAAACTGATGCAGAAGTCGGTGAAGCTTTTGATGTGCAGCCACACCCAGCAAAAACCACAAAAAATTAAGACAAAAACCAGGCAAATAAACTTGCTGAACTAAAGCGCACAATAGTTGACTAAATTTGTATGGTATTATAAAATTCAATCTTACTGATGAATCTAAACTAGAGTCAAACATCATGCGCTTAACCACCAAAGGTCGATTCGCTGTCACCGCGATGCTAGACCTCGCTATTAACGAAGCAAAAGACGCTTCAGTCATCAAACCCGTTACGCTTGCGGGTATCAGTGAGCGTCAAGACATTTCGTTATCTTACCTGGAGCAGCTTTTTAGCAAATTACGTCGTCAAGGTTTGGTTAAAAGCATGCGTGGTCCAGGTGGCGGTTATAATCTGGCCAAAAACTATGCTGACATTTCCGTAGCTCAAATCATCAATGCTGTAGATGAGCAAATAGACGCAACACAATGTGGCGGCCATGAGAACTGTCGTGACGAAGGTCGCTGCATGACGCATGATTTATGGTCAGCGCTTAATACCAAAATTTTAGAGTATTTGGCAGGGGTAACACTTGCCGACATGGTGGCATCGCAAAAAAACGGTCAAAAAATATCAATTACACCACGCGCCTGCAATAGTGCTCATGATAAAGCATCAGCCTTTACCGCTGAAATAGCCGCTTAAATTCAGGCTAACATCATGCCTAGCATCTACTTAGATCACAATGCAACCACCGCGCTGGATAGCCGCGTGTTAGATGTGATGTTGCCTTGGATGCGCGCACAAAGTGGTAACCCAACCAGTCGCCACATTTTTGGCAGATCTGCGCGTGATGCTATAGAACATGCAAGAACACAAGTGGCTGAGGCCTGTGGCGCGTATGCCTCACAAGTGGTATTTACCGCAACAGGTACAGAGGCGAATAACTTTGCAGTAAAGGGCATTGCCGCAAGCAAGCCTGATATGCAGATTTTATACAGTGCAATTGAGCACCCATGCGTTTCACGCCCAGCTATCGCCTTGCAACGAACCGGCTATGCAGCTCACGAAATTACGGTTAATCACCATGGCACCGTGAATATAGAGCAAGTAAAATTGGCGCTAGCTCAGCCAACAAGCTTAGTTTCTGTAATGTTAGCCAATAATGAAACTGGCGTAATACAAGATATAGCAACCATAGCTGAAATGGCGCGCAATGCAGGTGCTTACATGCATACAGATGCCGTGCAAGGCTTAGGTAAATTGCCGCTCAGCTTCACTGATTTAAACGTACACGCCATGACAGTTTCAAGCCATAAAATTCATGGCCCGCAGGGTGCGGCGGCGCTAATTTTAGATAAGCGCGTTGATATACAACCGTTACTGCATGGCGGCGGGCAGGAAAAAGGTTTACGCAGCGGCACTGAAAATGTCGCAGCGATTGTAGGGTTCGGCATGGCATGTGAGCTGGCGATAGCGAACCTACGCAACTTTGCCAGCCACACACAAACGTTGCGCGAGCAGTTTGAACATGGCTTAAAATCACTAAATGCAACAATTTTTAGCAAGCAAGTAGCACGTTTACCCAATACCAGCTTTTTTGCTACTGAGGGCATTGAAGGTGAAACTTTGGTCATGGCATTGGATCGCAAAGGTTTTGCAGTGGCCAGCGGCTCAGCCTGCTCTAGCGACAGCACTGAACCGAGCCATGTATTATTAGCGATGGGTGTCGCGCCAGATTTAGCGCGCGGCGCGGTGCGTATAAGCTTTGGTGCACACAACACAACGCAGCAAGTGGCTGATTTACTAGCCACTTTAAAGCATGAAATTTCAAGGTTAAAGCAGTTAACCTCCATTGCAGCATAAAGCTGCCATGCAGGCATGTACAAAAAGTATTACACAATATAAAGTCAAGGATAATTAACAGATGTCAGCATCAATAGAAATGCCAGTAGTGAAAGATTTTGAAGATGGTCTTCATCCGATTTATTTGGATTACTCCGCCACTACGCCTGTGGATCCACGTGTCGCGGCAAAAATGATTCCGTACCTGACGGAGCATTTTGGCAACCCAGCTTCACGTAGCCACCCTTATGGCTGGACTGCTGAGAAAGCGGTTGAAAATGCACGTGAAGAAGTGGCAAAATTAGTAGGCGCTGATCCACGTGAAATCGTGTGGACATCAGGCGCGACTGAATCTAACAACCTCGCCATTAAAGGTGCAGCCAACTTTTACAGCGGAAAAGGCAAGCACATCATCACCATCACCACTGAGCATAAAGCAGTGATTGACCCAGTGCGCGAGCTTGAGCGTCAGGGCTTTACCGCAACCTACTTGGATCCGGAACCGAATGGTTTGGTTGATTTAGAAAAATTCAAAGCGGCGATTCGCCCTGATACCGTGTTGGCGTCAGTCATGTTTGTAAATAATGAAATTGGCGTGATTCAAGACATTACCGCCATTGGTAACATTTGCCGTGAAAATGGGGTGATTTTTCATGTCGATGCCGCGCAAGCCACTGGCAAAGTACATATTGATTTAGAAAAATTACCAGTTGACCTAATGAGCTTTAGTGCGCACAAAACCTACGGTCCTAAAGGCGTAGGTGCATTGTACGTTCGTCGTAAACCACGTATCCGCATCGAGGCGCAAATGCACGGTGGCGGTCATGAGCGCGGCATGCGCTCTGGCACACTAGCCACTCACCAAATAGTCGGCATGGGCGAGGCTTTTAGAATTGCGCGCGAAGAAATGGACGAAGAAAACATTCGTATCCGCCGTCTGCGCGACAAATTGTTACACGGCCTGCAATCGATTGAAGAAGTCTATGTCAATGGTGATTTAGAACACCGTGTACCGCATAATTTAAACATCAGCTTCAATTATGTTGAAGGTGAATCGCTGATTATGGCAGTAAAAGGCATCGCAGTATCAAGCGGTTCAGCGTGTACATCAGCCAGCTTAGAGCCTAGTTACGTGTTACGTGCACTTGGACGCTCTGATGAATTAGCGCACAGCTCAATTCGCTTTTCAATTGGCCGCTTTACCACAGATGAAGATGTGGAGTACACCATCAAGTTAATGAAAAGCAAAATTGATAAATTAAGAGAGTTATCCCCACTTTGGGAAATGTTTAAAGATGGTATTGACCTATCTAAGGTTCAATGGGCATCACATTAGGTTTTTGGGTAATTTTGATACACAACAAGCGTTTAAAATAGGAAGCAAAATCAAGGCGACAAATCGCAGACTGTACAACCAGTACGACAAGGCGAAGTCCAGAAGAGTTTGCGATGTATTTTAAAAGCAAAGGAGACATAAAATGGCATATTCAGACAAGGTTTTAGATCACTACGAAAACCCGCGTAACGTGGGTACATTAGATAAAAATGATCCCAATGTAGGAACTGGCATGGTCGGTGCGCCAGCATGTGGCGATGTAATGAAGTTAATGATTAAAGTCAATGACAGCGGTATTATTGAAGATGCTAAATTTAAAACTTACGGTTGCGGCTCTGCCATTGCCTCTAGCTCATTGGTCACAGAGTGGCTCAAAGGCAGAACCATTGATGAAGCTTATGCGATTAAAAACTCTGAAATCGCCGAAGAACTGGCATTGCCGCCTGTTAAAATTCACTGCTCAGTGTTAGCTGAAGATGCAATTAAAGCGGCAGTGGCTGACATTAAAGCTAAACAAGCTGCAAAAGTAGAGGCTTAACTTACGTGTAGGAGCGATCTAAAAATCGCTCCTACAAATATCACTTTATATATAGTTACAAAAAATCAAACATGGCAATCACACTTACACAAACCGCGGCTGATCGCGTTGAAAAATTTCTAGCCAACCGTGGCAAAGGCCTCGGCTTACGCCTGGGCGTTAAAACTACAGGCTGCTCTGGCATGGCTTACACACTTGAGTTTGTTGATGAAATGCACCCTGAAGACGTTGCTTTCGAAAGCCATGGCGTAAAAGTAATTATTGACCCGAAAAGCTTGGTTTACATAGATGGCACTGAACTCGACTTTACCAAAGAAGGCTTAAACGAGGGCTTTAAATTTAACAACCCTAACGTTAAAGATGAGTGTGGTTGTGGTGAGAGCTTTACAGTTTAATTTCAATTTAGCATGCAAAACGCTCAAACCAATTACTTTCAGCTTTTCGCGTTGCCTAAGCAATTTGAGATTGACGTTCAGTCACTAGAAGTAAATTTTCGTAAAATTCAATCGGCAAGCCACCCTGATCGCTTTGTTTCTGCCATGGCTGACGAAAGATTACAGTCCATGCAAACGTCCACGACAGCAAACGAGGCCTATCGCACATTAAAAAACCCTGCTACGCGGGCAAAATACTTGCTGGAACTCCAAGGCATTAACGCCATTTCTGACACCAACACTGCCATGCCCATGGATTTTTTAATGCAGCAGATGGAGTGGCGTGAACAATTAGAAGATGCAAAAGTAACCAAAGACATACCTGCATTAGAAAGCCTAGCTAGTGAATTACAAGCTGAGTACAAATCCATACAAGCTGACTTAGCTGAGTTATTCGATGCAAAAAAAGATTATCCATCAGCAACAGATGCCACGCGTAAACTTATTTTTATAGATAAAGTCTATGCAGATATCCATCAAGCTATTGAACAACTAGAATAAGCAATTAACAACCACCAACTAACGACTAATATCTATCAACTAAATATGGCACTTCTCCAAATCTCTGAACCTGGCATGAGTGCCGCACCCCACCAACACAGGTTGGCAGTAGGCATCGATTTAGGCACTACCAATTCACTGGTTGCTACCGTGCGCAGTAGCATGAGTACCGTGCTGCAAGATGATCATGGTCATGCCTTGCTGCCTTCTGTAGTGCGCTATATGCCGAATGGTGACGTAGTCGTAGGTCACGAAGCGCAGGCTCAGCAAAGCTCAGACCCCGTCAATACCATTGTTTCAGTCAAACGCTTTATGGGTCGGAGCCTGAATGATATTACTGATAAGGCGCATATCCCTTATCGTTTTGTCGATGGCAAAGATGCTGAAGCCACACGTACGCTGCAAATTCAAACGCGTGCTGGCTTAAAAACCCCAGTAGAAATTTCAGCCGAAATTCTTAAAACACTCAAAGCACGCGCTGAAAAATCTCTAGGCGGCGAACTGGTTGGCGCGGTGATTACCGTACCCGCCTACTTTGATGATGCACAACGCCAAGCCACTAAAGATGCCGCACGAATAGCTGGCATCAATGTATTGCGCCTACTCAACGAGCCTACCGCAGCGGCCGTGGCTTATGGCTTGGATAACGCCGCTGAAGGCACGTTTGTGATTTACGACCTGGGCGGCGGCACGTTTGACGTGTCTATTCTACGTTTATCCAAAGGCGTGTTTGAAGTGCTCGCCACCAATGGTGATTCAACCTTGGGCGGCGATGATTTTGACCACCGTATCTACTGCTGGATATTAGACAAAGTGCGCGAAAGCAGCAGCAATTTTGCACCATTAAGCGAAGAAGATACACGGCTTTTACTCACCAAAGCCCGCCAAGCTAAAGAATGGCTCACCGATAACTTCGAAGCACAGATTGTTTGCCGTTTAAGCAATGGTACGCTGGTTGATGTCGCACTCACCGCGCCGCAATTAGTAGAAATTACGCAACATCTTGTCACCAAAACACTATCACCCACACGCAAAGCCATGCGCGATGCTAACCTGACCATTGAAAATATTGACGGCGTCGTGCTGGTGGGCGGTGCCACCCGCATGCCGCATCTTAGGTATGCGGTACAAACTTACTTTAAGCAAGAGCCGCTCACCAATTTAGACCCTGACAAAGTAGTCGCCTTGGGTGCAGCCATACAAGCTAATATTCTAGCTGGCAACAAAAGTGATGATGACTTATTACTGCTTGATGTCACTCCACTATCTTTAGGTCTGGAGACCATGGGCGGCTTGGTAGAAAAAGTCATCCATCGTAACAGCACCTTACCAATTGCGCGCGCGCAGGAATTTACCACTTATAAAGATGGCCAAACCGCCATGAGCATTCACGTGGTGCAAGGTGAGCGTGAGTTAGTGAGCGATTGCCGCTCGCTTGCACGCTTTGAGCTTCGCGGCATTCCACCGATGGCCGCAGGGGCTGCGCGTATCCGCGTTACATTTACCGTAGATGCGGATGGCTTATTATCCGTTTCGGCCCGTGAACAAAGCACAGGCATAGAGGCACATATTGCCGTTAAACCTTCTTATGGTTTGAGCGAAGATGAAATTACCGATATGCTCAAAGCCTCGTTCAATAGTGCAGAAGCAGATAAAAAAGCGCGTATGCTGGCTGAAGCACGGGTAAGTGCTGGCGCCATTATCAGCTCAGTTACAGCAGCATTAACCGTTGATGGCAACTTAATTAGCGACACAGAAAAACAGACGATTGAATCAGAAATACAACGCCTGCAATCACTCACCGCCACTGAAGATGCCACAGCTATACACCAAGCGGTAGATGCACTCAACCATGCCACTGAAGCATTTGCAGCCGCGCGTATGAATGCGAGCGTTAGCCGTGCACTATCGGGTAAAAATTTAGAAGATATTAACTTGTAAAGCTCCCCTTTAAACACCCTGCCACTTTTCACCACAAGTTAACGACGAGGCATCACGCCTCATTCACACAACATCCCGCCCAACAAGTCAGTTGAAAAGGTTGAGATATGAATCTCACAGGCGGGTTTGAGCTGATATAATTATTACCAAAATAAACTCCAATCCATCAAAGTTAGGAAAAGATCTTGCGAATCATTCTTTTAGGCGCACCAGGCGCGGGCAAAGGCACACAAGCCACTCACTTACGTGAAAAATTCAACATCCCTCAAATTTCTACTGGCGACATGCTGCGTGCGGCGGTTAAAGCTGGCACACCACTTGGTTTAGAAGCCAAAGCCTTCATGGATAGCGGCGGTTTAGTGCCAGATGCCGTGATTATTGGCCTAGTAAGTGAGCGCATTAAAGAAGAAGATTGCGCCAACGGCTTTTTGTTTGATGGTTTTCCACGCACCATTCCACAAGCCGAGGCCATGAAAAATGCAGGTGTCGGCATTGATTACGTGGTTGAAATCGACGTGCCAGACGAAGCGATTGTAGAACGCATGAGCGGCCGTCGTTCACATCCTGCCAGCGGTCGTACTTATCATGTTAAATTCAACCCACCAAAAGTAGCAGGTAAAGACGATGTAACAGGTGAAGACCTAGTGCAACGTGTAGATGACCATGAAGAAACTGTGAAAAAACGCCTAGAGGTATATCACAGCCAAACTAAACCATTAGTGAAGTACTATGTAGATTGGGCAAACAGCGGTGCTGTCGGCGCGCCTAAACATGTATTTGTGAATGGCTTAGGCGATATGAATGTAATTCGGGATAATATTTTTGCGGCGCTAGCTTGATTGCTATTTTGACCACATCACGTAGCCGTGATGCAGCCATAGGCGAAATCGAGGGGAAGTTAACCTCGATTTCGCTACGCTTCATCGCGGCTACAAGTTAGCTGCACTCCCACAAATCCCCTGCTGTCGTGCCGAGTAGCACAGGGAGCTTTCGGCAATCGGCTGTTTGAGCCCAAATGATTTTATTGGGCGAGTTTCCGATTGCCACCCATTAAGACGAGCAACGCAGGAAGCAAGCGACAGGGGGTGTCGTTTTGTTTGGGTACTTTATTTTGGACAAGAAAAATAAAGTACCTTGCCGTCGGGCAACCCCGACAACTTTCAACTAAACTAAAGCCTCAACCAGACTAGATTCTTCACTACGTTCAGAATGACAATCTATGACGTAACCCACGCTTCACGGTATAATTTCGCTACTCATTCAAACCTCAAGAATAGCTAAATTATGCAACAGCAGTACCCTTTCAAAGACATTGAACAATCTGCCCAAACCTATTGGGAAGCCAATCAAACATTTGCTGCATCTGAAACCTCAGATAAACCTAAATACTATTGTTTATCCATGTTCCCCTACCCTAGCGGGCGCTTGCACATGGGGCATGTGCGCAACTACACCATTGGCGACGTATTAAGCCGCTTTCACAAAATGAAAGGCTATAACGTAATGCAGCCGATGGGTTGGGATGCATTTGGTTTACCTGCTGAAAATGCTGCAATTAAAAACAACACTGCCCCTGCAAAATGGACGTATGAAAATATAGAACACATGAAAACCCAGCTTAAACAGTTGGGTTTAGGCGTGGATTGGAATCGTGAAATCGCCACTTGCAAACCTGAATATTACAAATGGGAGCAATGGCTATTTACCGAGCTGTTCAAAAAAGGTTTGATTTACAAAAAAACTTCTACTGTGAATTGGGATCCTGTTGACGGCACAGTGCTTGCCAATGAACAAGTGATTGATGGCCGTGGCTGGCGTAGTGGCGCGTTGGTAGAAAAACGCGATATTCCGCAGTATTTTATGAAAATCACGGCATATGCCGAAGAGTTGTTGAATGATTTAGATAAGTTAGATGGCTGGCCAGAACAAGTTAAAACCATGCAACGCAACTGGATAGGCAAAAGCTACGGTTGCGAGGTGGAGTTTCCCATTACGTTCCCTGAGCCTGTCGAAGGGCAAGCTGGCAACCTCAAAGTTTATACCACCCGACCAGACACGCTGATGGGCGCGACTTACGTTGCAGTAGCAGCAGAACACGCACTTGCAACTTTTGCCGCCCAAAACAACCCTGCATTGGCTGATTTTATTGCCGAATGTAAGCGTGGAAGCGTTGCTGAGGCTGACATTGCCACTGCTGAGAAAAAAGGCATGGCGACTGGTTTATTCGTGACACACCCTTTGAATGGCGAACAGCTACCTGTGTGGGTGGCTAATTATGTATTGGCTAGCTATGGCGAAGGTGCTGTGATGGCAGTAGCAGCACATGATGAGCGCGACTTTGAGTTTGCAAACAAATACAACTTACCGATTAAAGCAGTCATCAAACATGCAGACATCGACACATTGCCGATGACAGAGTACGGCGTATTGTTTGATTCTGGTGATTTTAACGGCTTGGATTTTGATGGCGCGAGCGCTGCCATTGCCGCTGCTTTATCTGCTAAAAACCTAGGAAAACGCCGTACACAATTCCGTCTGCGCGATTGGGGCGTTTCACGCCAGCGTTATTGGGGCTGCCCAATTCCAATTGTTCACTGCGCCAGCTGTGGTGAAGTGCCTGTACCTGCTGAGCAATTGCCAGTAGTATTGCCTGAAGACGTAGTAATGGATGGTGTTGGTTCACCAATTAAAAAAGATCCACATTTTTACGAAACCACTTGCCCAACATGCGGCGATAAAGCCACACGCGAAACAGATACTCTAGATACTTTCTTTGAATCATCTTGGTATTTCGCACGCTATGCCAGCTTTGATAGCAACACGGCCATGGCAGATGAACGTGCAAATTACTGGTTGCCGGTTGACCAATACGTAGGCGGTATTGAGCATGCGATTTTGCATTTGCTCTACGCGCGCTTTTTTAACAAGCTGATGCGCGATGCGGGTTTAATAAGCAACGATGAGCCATTTACCAATTTGCTCACGCAAGGCATGGTGCTGAAAGATGGCACTAAAATGAGTAAATCCAAAGGCAATACGGTTGACCCACAGGCGCTGATTGACACTTACGGTGCAGATACCGCGCGGCTGTTTATGATGTTTGCCGCACCGCCTGAGCAAAGCCTGGAGTGGGCAGATAGCGGTGTGGAAGGCGCACATCGCTTTTTGCGTCGTCTTTGGAAGGCAACTTACGAGCATCTGGAGCTTGGCGCAGTAACCACATACACCACAGGCGAATTAAGCACTGAGCTTAAAAACCTGCGTCGTCAATTGCATTTAACCATTGAAAAAGTGGCAGATGACTACGGCCGTCGCCATAGTTTTAACACGGCGATTTCATCTGTAATGGAATTGATGAATGCACTGGCTAAAGTAGAAGGTGTTGATACCGCTACACGGCAAGTGCGCCAGGAAGTACTGCAAAATGTTGCGCTTTTACTTTCACCCATTGTGCCGCATATCTGTCAGGCTATCTGGGCTGAGCTGTGTCCACATAGCCATATTTTAGAGGCTGGATGGCCAGTTGCAGATCAATCGGCCATGGTGCAAGATAGTATTGAGTATGTGATTCAAGTAAACGGTAAACTACGCGGCAGCATTACCGTTGCCAAAACTGAAACCAAAGAAGCTTTAGAGCAACTGGCTTTGCAACAACCTTGCGTACAAAAGTACATTGAAGATAATATGACCGTACGCAAAGTGATTGTAGTGCCGAACAAACTCATTAACGTTGTTGTGGGCTAAGTCTATGAAAGAAATTACCATGCAAAAAACCATCATGCGCCATATCAGTCTATTCGTATTATTCACGCTGGCCCTTTCCGCTTGCGGATTTCAACTTCGTGGCATGACTGAGCTTTCATTCAAAAACTTATATATTCAAGGTGCCCCACTAAGTATCTCGCGTGATCTGAAACAGACACTAAAAACCAATGGCGTGCAAGTGGTAGAAAATGCCGAGGGCGCAGAGCTATTATTGGAATTACTGAACGAAACCTATGAAAAACGCATTTTGTCGTTAAGCGGCGGTGGTTTAGTGCGCGAGTTTGAGCTGAATTATCGTGCGAACTTTAGAACACGTGAACCAGCTAACCCTATATGGAGCAAAGTGCAAACCGTGCAAGCACGCCGTGATTTTTCATATAACGACAATGCCTTACTCGGCAAAGCTGATGAAGAATCAAGGCTGAACGCGGACATGCGACAGGACGCTGTGCGCGAAGTTTTACGTCGTTTAACTGCCATTAAACTAACGACTAAATAGCTCATTTAACCATGCGCTTAGCTCAAACTCAACTCGAAGCACATCTCAAGCAAGGTTTACAACCGCTTTACGTATTAGTGGGTGATGAACCCCTAGCGCAACGCGAATGTTTGGATGCGATTCGTGCTGCCGCACGTAGCCAAGGTTTTGATGAGCGCAACATTTTAACCGTAGAGCGCAATTTTGACTGGCAGCAAATTCAGAGTTTCGGCCAGTCTATTTCTCTTTTTTCAAGCCGTCGTTTATTAGAGCTTAACATTCCAAGCGGTAAACCAGGTGTTGAAGGCAGTAAAGCACTGCAAGCGTTGGCGGCAAAATCGCTGCCAGATACCACGGTTGTGATTATCTTGCCCGCCTTAGAACGAGATGCTAAAAATAGTGCATGGTTTTCAGCGTTAGAAGCGCAATCACAGACGATTACCCTCAATGAAATTGACGCGGCCAATTTACCCAAATGGATTGCCAACCGGCTAGCCCTGCAAGGTCAGCATACCAGTGTGCAAACGCTAGAGTTTTTAGCACATCAGGTAGAGGGCAACCTGCTGGCAGCGAACCAGGAAGTGCAAAAGCTAGGGCTTTTATACCCACAAGGTGAACTAAGCGATGCCACCGTGCGTGAAGCCGTGCTTAATGTTTCACGTTACGATGCTTTTCAGTTAGGTGAAGCCGTACTCGCGGGCGATGCCGAGCGCACCGTGCGTATTTTGCAAGGCTTGCAAGATGAGGGCGAAAATGCGGTTGCCGTAATGAACCCGCTGCTGTGGGTATTACGACCTTTGCTACGTATTAAACAAGCAGAAATGCGCGGCGAAAACCTGACTAGTGCCATGACCAATGCACGTATTTATGGTGACAAACAAGCTTTAGTTAAACGTGCACTGACCCGCCTTAGCCTGCGCCAATTAGAAGCCACGCTCCAAAAATTGGCAGATATTGATAAAACTGCCAAAGGCGTCATGCTGGGAGATGCTTGGCTGGAGATTTCACGGCTTTGTTTCGGCTTAGCTAAAGTACGCGGGCGGTAATTATTCCCCTCCCTTTTATGGAGGGAATGGAGCTTGACCAAAACAAACATCACTCTCACGAAAAAAGTATAATGCACTATGGACATTAAAAATTACATGCAACAAATGGGTATTGAGGCACGCAAAGCCTCTCGCTTGATGGCGAGCGCCGAAACTAACCAAAAAAATATCGCGTTGCATGCGATTGCTACAGCAATCTTGCGTGAAAAAGCCGCGCTACTTACTGCAAACAAACTGGATTTAGACGCCGCACGTGCTAACGGATTAGATGCGGCGATGTTAGACCGACTCTCCTTGACTGAAAAGTCTATTAACAGCATGGCAGAGGGTCTGACACAAATTGCGAGCCTTGCTGACCCAATTGGCGAGATGAGCAATTTCAAATATCGCCCAAGCGGCATTCAAATTGGGCAAATGCGCGTACCACTGGGCGTGATTGGCATTATTTATGAAGCACGCCCCAATGTAACGGTTGACGCTGCCGGCTTGTGCATCAAGTCTGGCAACGCTGCCATTTTGCGCGGCGGAAGTGAAGCGATACATTGCAATCAGGCACTGGCAAAACTGGTGCATGAAGGCCTTGCTGCCGCTGGCTTGCCAACTACAGCAGTACAGGTGGTGGAAACCACAGACCGCGCCGCCGTAGGTGAGTTAATTACCATGAAACAATACATAGATGTGATTGTGCCTCGCGGCGGCAAGGGGCTGATCGAGCGCATTTCTAACGATGCACGTATTCCTGTCATTAAGCATCTAGATGGCAATTGCCATGTATATGTAGATGATGATGCAGATTTTGATAAAGCTTTGCGGATTTTAGAAAACAGCAAAACACAACGGCTCGGCACTTGCAACACTGCGGAATCGCTACTGATTGCACGCTCAGTTGCTGCTACGATGCTACCTAAACTGGCAGACATGCTGACTGCACACGGCATTGAAATTCGTGGCTGCGCGGAAACTTGTCGCTTAGTGAAACAGGCAAAACCAGCGACTGAGGAAGATTATTACACGGAATACCTCGCGGCGATTATTTCCTGCAAAGTGGTGAGTGGTTTAGATGAAGCGATTGCCCATATCAACCAACACTCATCGCAACATACCGAGGCGATTGTGACGGAAAACTACACTAAGGCTCGTAGATTCTTACGTGAAGTAGATTCCAGTAGCGTCATGGTAAATGCATCCACACGTTTTGCCGATGGCTTTGAATATGGCTTAGGTGCTGAAATCGGCATTTCAACAGACAAGTTACATGCACGCGGCCCAGTCGGCTTAGAGGGCTTAACCTCGCTTAAATATGTGGTATTGGGCGATGGACACGTTCGCGCTTGACTAAACGGACGCAAGTTTGAAAGCTATCGGAGATCCTACAATTCAAATACCTTCAATCGGTATTTTGGGCGGCACATTCAACCCGATTCATTTTGGGCATTTACGCATGGCGCAAGAGCTTGCGGATACCTTAAATTTTGATGAAGTACGCTTTATCCCCGCCGCCAATCCACCGCACAAAAACACCCCCTCTATCAGCGCAGAACATCGTGCTGCCATGGTACGTCTGGGAATTGCAAATAACCCTGTTTTTACCTTTGACGATTGTGAGTTACGCAGAACTGGCGCTTCTTACACCATAGACACGCTGCTAAGTCTGCGTGAAGAACTCGGCTCTCAAACCAGCATTACACTATTCATGGGAAGTGACGCTTTTACCAAATTTGATACATGGCACCGCTGGCAGGAAATCATTCCACTCTGCCATATTGTGCTAGTACAAAGACCTACGGCGCAAACAGAGGCAAATAAACTGCCGAAATTACTGGAAACTTTTCTGCATAATCACTACTCTGAAAATGGTGATGATTTACATACATCACCTGCGGGATTTGTCACCATGCGCCCAGTCACAGCACTGGATATTTCATCTACGGCGATTCGTGAAGCATTTAAGCACGGCTATTCTGCGCGCTACCTAATGCCAGACAGTGTGATTGAATATATTCACGCGCATAACCTCTACAAATAGCTAAATTAGCGCCTAATATTCAGGCTGAGCTTTACGAAACTTTACGATTGGCGCATCAAAAACTATTAGCGCATCAACATTTTTGCGCTATGCTTTTAATTCGTTTTTATATCAAACAGTCGAGTGCATCATCATGCAACATAAGCTATCCCTAAACATCAGCAAAAAATTATCAGTCACTTTTTTAGTAGCCCTGACGCTTTTACCCAGCGCATGTGGCACCAACCCCGTGACTAAGAAACGTGAGTTTCAGCTGGTGTCCGAAGCACAGGAAATCTCGATTGGCCAGAAAAATTACTCACCGACGCGCCAATCTCAAGGCGGGGATTACGTTCTCGACCCTGAGCTTACTGCTTATGTAAAAAGTGTCGGTGACAAGCTGGCGGCAGTGTCAGACCGTAAGCTTCCTTATGAATATACTGTGATCAATGACTCCGTACCCAATGCATGGGCAATGCCGGGCGGAAAAATTGCATTCAATCGTGGCCTGCTTTATGAATTGAATAGTGAAGCTGAATTAGCGGCTGTAATGGGGCACGAAATGGTGCACGCTGCCGCTCGCCATGGCGCTCAAGGGATGGAACGCGGTATATTTATGCAAGGTGCGATGATCGCCGTTGGTATAGGCGCACAAAATACCGACTACGCCAATTTGATTGTTGGCGGTGCGCAAGTGGGGTCGCAACTGGTGAGTAGTAAATACGGCCGTGATGCTGAGAGTGAGTCTGATTTATACGGCATGCAATACATGAAAAAAGCAGGTTACGACCCAGCGGCAGCGGTGACGTTACAAGAAACTTTTGTGAAGTTAAGTGCTGACCGTAAAAGTAACTTCATTGAGGGTTTATTTGCTAGCCACCCTCCCTCTCAGGCGCGCGTTGATGCGAACAAAGTAACACTAACCCAAGTAGGTGCTGGCGGGGAGTGGGGTAAAGAGGTTTATGCTCAAAAAACTGCCAAACTTAGATCGACTCAAGCCGCTTACAAAGCCTATGATGAAGGCGTAAAAGCACTGGCAGCAAAAGACACAGTTAAAGCAACCGTCTTGGCCAAACAAGCTATCGCCGGTGAACCGCGTGAAGCGCGCTTTCAAGAGCTGCTCGGTGATATCGCCTTAACGCAAAAGAAACCGCAAGAAGCTTTAGCCTTTTACGACAAAGCCATCAAAATGCAGCCTGACTACTTTAAACCTCATATCCAAAGCGGCATTGCGCTATTTAATATGGGGAAAAAAACTGAAGCGGAGCCTTATCTAAAACGCGCCAATGAGCTATTACCTACAGCACCTGGACATGCCTTGCTTGGCCAAATAGCTGAAGATCGTGGTCAAACCGATGTCGCACTACAACATTACCAAGTAGCGGCTGACTCTAACTCCGATATTGGTAAAGAAGCCTCAGCCCGTGGCATTCGCTTGGATTTACCACGCAATCCAGCGAAGTATATTAAGGCAGGCGCACAGGCTGATAATGCAGGCAACTTATTTGCAGTCGTGCAAAATATCACTTCTACACCTATTGGTCGCGTGCAAGTGCGCGTGGTGAAATATGATGCAAAAACAGGCCGTGCAGTCACACAAAGCGCACCTATGCAGATTAACGGCATAGCGCCAGGTAAACGCAACCAAATTGCAGTGGGGGCAAAAGTGGCGACAGCACAAGAAGCAAAGTTATATAAAGTGGTGGTTGAATCTGCGGAAGTCGCACAGTAAGCTTAATGCTAGAACAAGCTGAGTTAATTGAACTTTACCAAGGAGCGGCGACCGCTTGTTTAGCGGATTGACTACAAACTGGCAAAGTCAAAAAGCGCTGTACCCTGCCAACGCACCACACTCAAACACGGTGCAGCAATGCGCTGCTGTAAGCTGGTTAAATTTTCTTCAAACATACGTGAGTTTGGATCAATTTCGTTCGCGACCCAACCTGCAAGGGTTAGTCCACGGGCTTTTATCGCTTCAACCGTCAGTAGCGCATGATTGATGCAACCTAAGCGTATGCCTACCACTAAAATAATGGGAATATTAAGCTGAACGGCTAAGTCAGCTAACGTTTGCGTTTGATTGAGCGGTACAAAAAACCCGCCAGCACCTTCCACAATCACCACCTCTGCCAAAGTAGTTAGTTGCTGATAAGCGTTAACAATGGCATCTAAACTAATCACAACAGCCGCTTGCTCTGCCGCGATATGTGGTGCAATGGCTGGTGCAAAGTAATATGGGTTGATTAAATTTTTTGGTGCAGCTACGTTACTGGCATTGCTGAGTGCAATGACATCTTCATTTTGCAGCTCGCCTTGCTCGCCCGGTTCGCAACCTGAAGCAATCGGCTTCATACCTATGGCTTTTAAGCCTAACTGCGCAAAATGTTGCACCAGGCGACTTGCAACATAGGTTTTACCTACGTTGGTATCCGTGCCGATAACAAAATAAGACTGCGCCATATCGCTTTATTTGTTTCTAGGTTTAAAAGTCACTGGCGACACACCATCGTCAAACCTGGGCTTATCTTGCCCACGCCAAGCATGGCCATATACCACTTCAAACGTAGCTGGCAATTTGCCGCCTATACGGAACTGCTCATAACTTTGTTCTAGTTTTTCAAAAAAGCCGCGTCCTAGCAAGCCGCGCGCACGGCCATCGGTCGCATTGTGCGCACCAATGCTTTTAAGGTCACGCATCACACTTTTCACATCATCATAGGTGAGCGTAAATCTTTCCACATCCAACACCGGTGCACTAAAGCCCGCCCGCACCAGTGCATCGCCAATGTCATGCATATCAATAAAGCGACTCACACTGGTATATTCATTGCCACTTGCTGCACTGGTGGCAATTCTTAACTCACGCAAGGTATCTGGGCCAAAAGTACTGAACATCAGCAAGCCTTCAGGCTGCAACACACGATGAAACTCTTGTAACGCGGCATCCAAATCATTACACCACTGAATGGCTAAGTTAGACCATATCAAACCTGTACTTGCACTCGCTAGCGGCAGTGCTTCAATATCTGCACATAATAAGTTCTGCTTTGCACCGCCCAGCAACGATTTAAGCTGCCTGAGAAAACCAGAACCAAAACCTATATTCGTGCATATTTGTCGCGTTTTTTGCAGCATAGGGTAGGCAAAATCGAGGGATACCACCTGCGATTTTTCGTACCTTTTTTGCAGTGCATGACTAGCCATTCCCGTTCCACAACCTGCATCCAGTATCACTTTGGGATTGAGTTTAACTAAATCTAAGCGACTCAGCATTTCTGTCCGCACTTGCTTTTGCAATATAGCCGCAGCATCGTAAGTTTCCGCCGCTCGGCCAAAAGAGGCACGCGCACGGGCTTTATCGATGCGATAAATATCGTCTGTCATCATGAATTTACAGCGGTGGAGGTTCTAAGAATTGCACAATCGCATCAATAAACTGCTCTTGATGCGATAAAAACGGCGCATGCGACGCGCCTGACATTACACGTAAAAAACCGACTGGGAGCGTCTTCATCATCCAATGCGCTGCCTGCACTGGCGCCAGCGTATCTCTATCACCATGAACCAGCAATGTGGGTTTTCTTATATGCTCAATTTCAGCACGCAAGTCTGTTTCTAATAATATGTCAAGCGCACGATACAAAGTTTGCGATGTAGGTGTTGGCCGCTCCGCAAATTTATTACGCAATAACTTGACGGTACTTCTTGCATCATTTGCACCCATGCATTGCAGCGTTAAAAACTGCGTCATGGTTTTGTGATAATCCTCGTTCACATTATCAGCAAAGTTACCAAACACCTCTGGTTCAATGCCAACATCCCATGTGGATTTGTATTCAACACTTATCTGATCAAAACTTCTATTCACAAAACAAGGCGTTGCACCTACCAGCACCAGTCTGCGCACCAAATCTGGGTAATCTAGCGCAATACGCATAGCGACTTGCGCACCTAAGGACCAACCTACAATGTCTGCGTTTGCAGGTAATATTTCTGCCACCTTTTCTGCAACCGCATGCAAATGAAACGGCTCGATCGGGCGGCTCAAACCCATGCCAGGTAAATCTACAATATGCAGTGTAAACAGCTTGCTCAATCGCTTAACCAAAGGCTGCCACACGGCGCCATTCATGCCCCAGCCGTGAAGTAATACCAGGTTAGGCCCTGTGCCGATAATTTCAACATGAAGATTATTGGGTGTCATGCTCATAAAACACTTTCCGCTTGATGAATGGCTACCACTAACTTTTTAACATCTTCTAAAGTATGCGCTGCCGAAAGTGAAATACGTAAGCGCGCCGTGCCAACAGGCACGGTTGGCGGGCGTATCACCGGCACTAAAATGCCGCAGGTTTGTAAATACTCACTGAGTGCCAACGCTTCTTTATTGCCGCCTACGATCAACGGCTGTATCGGTGTGTCTGAAGGTAACAAATGCCATAACTTAAGCTTGAGATTATCTTTCAAATACGCAATTAGGCTATTCAGGTTTGCACGTAAATCGTCGCCCTGCTCAATTAACTTGACCGACGCGGCCAACGTTGCTGACAACGCTGGCGGCGCAGGGGTTGAATACACATAACTCTTGGCTTTTTGAATCAGGTAATCAATCACCACTTGCTCACCTGCTACGAAAGCGCCTGCCACGCCTGCTGCCTTACCTAATGTTGCCATCATAATAATGCGCGGCGACTTTAAATTGAAGTGACTCAGACTACCTTTACCATGCTCACCCAGCACACCAAAGCCATGTGCGTCATCCATATACAAGTAGGCATCATACTTTTCGCAAAGTGCTAGGTATTCAGGTATCGGCGCAATGTCACCGTCCATGCTGAATACCGCATCTACCGCTATTAACTTGTGCTTTGCCGTGCTGGCTTTAAGCAAATTTTCAAGCGCGATAACATCGTTATGCGCAAAGCGGTTAAATTCTGCCAGTGAATAATAGCTACCATCGTTTAAACAAGCATGGTTTAACTTATCAGCAAAAATTGCATCCCCACGCCCTGCCAGTGCGCCTAGCACGCCGATGTTCGCCATGTAGCCCGTAGAAAATAATAGTGTGGCGGGTAAATTAACAAATTTAGCCAGCTGCTTTTCTAAATCATCGTGGTAACGATGGTGCCCGGTAACCAGACCAGATGCACCGCTACCCACGCCAGCATCACCCGCTGCTTGCTGCATAGCTGCAATCAATGTTGGATGATTAGCTAAACCTAAATAATCGTTACTGCAAAACGATAAATACGGCTTGTTGTTGGCAACAATATGCTCGGCTTGTGGCGAATCTAATAGCCGCCGCTGGCGTAGCAGGCCATCAACTTTGCGTTGCTCAAGTTCTTTTTGTAAAGAAGCTAACATGGCGACTAATTAAATTTTGTTAATACCAAGCTTGGCAAATAGCTTTTTATCGCTATCAGTCTCAGGGTTACCTGTAGTCAGCAATTTTTCACCGTAAAAAATACTATTTGCACCCGCTAAAAAGCATAACGCTTGTATGCCGTCAGACATACTTTGGCGACCTGCTGATAAGCGCACATAGCTGGTTGGCATGGTGATACGTGCCGCAGCAATGGTACGCACAAACTCTAACGGATCCAACTCTTCTGTGCCGTGTAAAGGCGTGCCTTCCACTTGGGTCAGCAAATTAATCGGCACGCTTTCAGGTGGGCGCTCCATATTAGCCAATTGCGCCAATAAACCCGCACGTTGATTACGTGATTCGCCCATGCCGATAATGCCACCACTGCACACGTTAATATCAACGCTGCGTACGCGGTCTAATGTTTCCAGCCGGTCTTGATAAGTACGCGTGGTAATCACTTCACCGTAAAACTCTGGGGCGGTGTCCAAGTTATGGTTATAGTAATCCAAGCCCGCATCTTTTAACTGTTCAGCTTGGCCTTCTTTCAACATCCCTAAAGTCGCACAGGTTTCCAAGCCCATGGCTTTTACTTCTGCAATCATCTTGAGCACCGGCTCTAAATCGCGCTGTTTTGGGCCACGCCATGCCGCACCCATACAAAAACGGCTGGCACCGTTGTCTTTTGCCTCTTGCGCTGCTGCGATTACATCATCCAAAGCCATCAGCGGCTCATTTTCAACCTCGGTATGGTAGCGTGCCGCTTGTGGGCAGTAACCACAATCTTCAGAACAACCGCCTGTTTTAATCGAGAGCAAAGTGCTCACTTGCACTGCATTCGGGTCAAAATTCTCGCGATGCACGGTTTGCGCGCGGTACATTAAGTCACTGAATGGCAACTCGAATAAGGTAACAATCTCGTCCACACTCCAGCGATTAACGGTTTTTTCTTCATGAGAATGACATGACTTATTTAAGCCAGCTTTCATATTTTCAGTATTGATAATGGCCTCTGCGCCAGAAGCTGTTGTACAGGGAGTTGTCGCGCGTGAATCTGTTGATAGTCCAAGCATTGTTAGTTCCTTTATATTCAACGAAATCAGTATTCGCTGAAATTTGAGATAGAATTTAGGTGTGATTATACCTTGTCAACAAAACAGCCTGCAAACTTTGAACAGTAGATTAAATTTTAAGCAAATTCTTCCGCTGTTGAAGCAAATTTGCATACTCTGCGCCAGTCATGATGGTGGCGAGTTAGGCATCTGCAAGCCATGCTTAAGCGACTTATCATGGCACAGCTCGCCACAATGCCCGCAATGCGGGCTCATCTCGGATGGCTCAATCTGTGGCAGCTGTTTAAAAGCGCCACCCAGTTTTGATGCAACCCATACACTATTCACTTACAACTACCCCGTGGATAAACTGCTGCATCACTATAAATACAAAGAAACCTTACATTTAGCCAATACTTTTGCCTCGTTACTGGCGAATAAAATACTAGCGAGCACACACATCCATAAAATGGACCGCATCATCCCCATGCCTATGCATGTTACGCGCCTTAAACAGCGCGGCTTTAATCAGGCATTAGAAGTTGCACGGCTGATGGGTAACAACATGCAAATTAAGCTGGATTATCAATCTTGCCAGCGCATCAAATATACGCCGCCACAAACCAGCTTGTCACTTAAAGAACGTATCAAGAGCATACACGGCGTGTTCAACTGCTCGCAAAGTTTGCAAGGCTTAAACATTGCGCTTGTAGATGACGTGATGACCACAGGTGCCAGTTTGAACGAGTTAGCCAAAACGTTAAAACAAGCCGGCGCCGTCCATGTAGAATGCTGGGTCATTGCAAGAACATTGCCTAAACCTTACTCATAAGTGTCAAACAGCTACACTTACCCCAGCTCCACCTGCACCAGGTTATCTGAGAATGTCGGTGCATGCCCCATATCCACAAACTCCGCAGAACTAATACAGTTCACCGTGCCGTTATTGAGCTGTCTCCAATATCCTAATGTTGCGACCACAATGCCAGGATTTACATCTTTAGTGACTTTTGCTTCTGCCTCAAATGTGCCTCTGTCGTTAAATACACGTACTTTATTTCCCTCTTGAATACCACGTGCACTTGCATCAGCAAAATTGATTAAAACGAATTGATCTCCTTGGCCTTTGATTTTTTGTTCCACATTGGCATAGCAAGAGTTTAAAAAACCATGGCTTTTGGGTGAAATAATACTGAGTGGAAATCTTGCTGCGAGTGCCGGGTTGGCTTCAGCCGTCTCTTTTGATGCCACATAGTCAGGTAAGCTATCTAATGTTTCGCCAGGTTGAAAGCCGTCATACATCTGACGGAATGGCCCAGCGACAAAGTTAGTTGCGCCATGAACAGAAAACTGGCACTTGCCTGATGGCGTAGGGAAATTGCCTTCTTTGTGGCGTGCACGAACATCTTTAGAGCCAAAGGCTTTTAATCGGGCAAAGCCATGCTCGCGCATGTAGTTTAAATCAATACCTTCACAAGTCGGAGAATCCCAGTCAACATAGTGTTGCAAGCATTCACTATCTGACCATTTGAAATTATCTTCTTCAAAACCCATGCGTTTTGCCAAGCGTCTAAAAATCTCATTATTTGGAATGGCTTCACCGGGGGATTCGATGCATTTGGCGTTATAGGTCAGATAGAGATGTCCCCATGACAAAATCATGTCTTCCATTTCAGCACCCATGGATGCAGGCAACACAATATCGGCATATGCAGCGGTATCCGAAATAAAATGTTCGGCGGACACCATAAACAAATCTTCGCGTTTAAGTCCTTCAATAATCTTATCAGTTTCTGGCGCTTGCGTGACGGGGTTGGTGTTCCAGCACATCATGGATTTAATCGGCACATCCAGCTTGATTTCACCTGTAAGCACCCTGCCGAGTTGCAGGTTATTCACCACAGGCGTACCTTCAGGAATTAAATCCGGGCGGCAAATCACGTCAAATTTATAAGGATGTTCCCATACCGGAAACTGCAGTGCACCACCACCCACATGGCGCCAAGCACCAATTAGCGCAGGTAGGCATGCCACCGCACGTATTGCTTGGCCACCGCCATAGGTTCTTTCTAGCGCGACGCCAAGGCGAATCGCTGCTGGCGGCGTTGTTGCATACTCTCTCGCAAACTTACGTATATCATCTGCGGGAATGCCTGTAATTTTCTCAGCCCATTCTGGGGTTCTATCTTTGGCACGTTCTGCCAAATCGGCATAGCCAACCGTGTGATTATCGACATAATCTTGATCCACTAAACCTTCTTTAATGATGGTATGGATCATTGCCATGGCTAATGCCCCATCTGTGCCTGGTTTTGGTGCGATATGCCAATCCGCTTCTTTCGCGGTTTTTGAAGCATACGAATCAATCACGACCACTTTCGTACCTTTTTTTTGCGCCTCTTTAACAATATGCCAATGATGCAGATTAGTACTGACAGAATTACATGCCCAGATGACAATATATTTAGAATGGATGAAGCTTTCTGGATCGACGCCAGCAGTAGGGCCGACGGTGAGTAACCACGCGGTACATGAACCTTCACCACAGAATGTGCGCTCAGTTACAGTAGCGCCCATACGATTAAAAAAGGCATCACCACCGTTTAATCCATGCACTAAACCTTGGTTGCCAAGATAGCTATTGGGCATAATTGCACGTGGCCCATGTTCTGCAATAATGGCTTTCCATTTAGCGGTAATTTCATCCAGCGCCTCATCCCAACTGATTCTTTTAAACTGTTTACTGCCTTTGGGGCCTGTTCTTTTTAGTGGGTAGAGCAAACGGTCTGGGTGATAATGGCGCTTTTCGTAATCTTTTAATTTGACACATAGGCCACCGCGCGTCATCGGGTGCTCTTTGTTACCTGTCACTGAAATAAGCTTTTCATCCTTAACGGTATAGACCATGCTACATGTGTCTGGACAATCATGCGGACAGCCGCCGTGAAATGTTTTAATCGAAGTGTCAGTTGGTTTTCCCATTTCCTTCTCTCCTTAACCTTAGTGGTTTGTCTTGTGGTGTTTAAAATGTAAAAGGTTGTCCTATACAGACATTAATTTATCTATATCTCATTTTTCAAGGGCTGTTTTATTACCGTTTTTTAACTTTTTAGATAGCAGCATTGGTGTTGAGATTAGCCTAAACAAGATATGTGGAACATAAGTAGCCAGAATTAAAAGTGCTGCTAACAATAAATACAACCAGCGTATTGAATATGCTGTCACAAAACTCGCAGCAGGCTTTTGTTGTTGTACAAACTCATAAAAGGCCGGGGTGTCCTGTCCTTCAATATATTTCGCCTTTATTTCACCCGCAAGTGTTTTCAAATACTCACCCTCAAGCTGCGATAAAAATCGATCATACTCGGCAGAAGCCACTGATGGATCTGGTTCATCTACACTGGGATCTGCGTAAGTTACACTAACTGCGCCCGCATTGTTATTACCGCTAATCGGCCAAAACCCCACCCGTTTATTAGCTGAGTTCAATCTCGGTACGCCTACCTTTGTATGTCCACCAACGCCAACAAAAACAAAATTCTTACCTATTTGAATTCCACTAAGATCCTGCTTGATGGTTACATTAACCCTAGGCGCTTCATCTCCATCGGTAAAAAATAGCATCTGGGCTGGCACATTGAGTGAATCAAAGGTATTTGCGGCGGCTCTAACGCCAAAACTCAAGCGGCTATTACCTTTCCAGGCCATACGCCATTCCAGATGTGCGATTGAATCGGTAATCACATCATAATTTGCACAAACTTCTAAAGGCGTAATTAGTAATGCAACATTATCAGAAGCAAAAATACCAATACTAATGTAAGTACCGCAGGGCGAGGTTTCAACGACTTTTTTCATCAGATGCCGGGTGTAGGCTAATCGGCTGACATTTTGATTGTTTAGTTTCACATCTTCAGCATTCATGCTTTGTGACACATCTGCCACAAGTAAATAGTTCTGCACAACCTGCTTCAATTGAATCTCAGGCTTAATGAGTGCTAACAGCAGCAATATGGCAGCGGCTAAGTAGAGCGCCGTTTCATGGTTCTCTTTGAGAAACGCAAGAATATGTCTCATGGCAAGCCAATCGGTAAATTACTCAATTCCATTGTAGATTGCTCTTTAGGCGCTGGCTTCATTTTGTTGGACATCACAGAATATAACAAGCTCAAATTGAATTTTGCTGTGCGTTCCAGAGGAGCCAACCTTAACGATTGCTCATACGCCATTTTGGCTTGAGCATAAGCATGTCGCGCCTCATCATTCAATGTACCATCATCATTGATTCTGCGAATCAAGCCAAAAACAAACAGGTTGTTCGCAATGTTGAACTGTATTTTTGCTTGTTCACTTAATGTAGGGGTTGTCTCCAACAATTGTCCGTACGTCTGTACCGCATGCTTATAATCTTTTTTATTGCCTTGGTCGTAGGCAGCTGCGAACTTCTGCAGGTGCGGATAAGCATCATCTTCAATCAGCTGCCCAACAGAAATTGCATGGTTAACTTTGTCTATTTTATTGCTCTGATACGCCTCATACAGCATGCCAGTCAATCCCGACAACAGTAACAATCCAAAGATAATATTGCTTCTATTTACGCGATTTACCATGAATGTACCCTTAAATTCTTGATGCATAATATAACCAGACTCAACACCAGCGCCAGAATAATAAAATCCTTGGAATAATCGTGACCAGGGATGTTCACAGCGTATTGAATAATATTCTTTTCTTTGGAATCAATAAATTGCAGTGCAGTCTGCAAAGTAGTCGGATTGTCTGCCTCAAAAGCCTTGTACTTGATTTTAAGTGACTTGAAATACTGATGCAGCGCAATAGCATCTGGTACGCCATCTACTGGATAGATTTCTTTAGAAAAAATACTGATGTCGTCAGGTTCTCGCAATACTATCCAGTAAAGATTCAATTTTTTACTTGCTAATTGTTTAGAAACCATCCATTTAACATGCGGGCTAAGCTTGCCAGCACCATCCGACAACAAAATAATGGCCCGTGAGCCTGAGCTTTGGATCTGATCAAAAAGAGAAGCTCCCTCAGTAACGCCAGCACCGATGTTAGTTTGATTCAGTGCGGCACCCGTGGCAGCATTGATTGCCGAATGAATCGCATCACGATTGGTGGTGATTTTCATGCCATATAGGGCCGAGTTGGTAAACCCAACCACACCCATCATATCGTCAGGACGCGAGTCGATGAACTTGGTAATAAGTCTTCGCGCGGCGGCCGATTTAATTTCCGCAGCACGTCCGCTCGATGAATCGCCCGCGAATGGGTGATCCATACTCACGCTACGATCAATCACTAAAACCGTTTGTGCGCCTTTGCCTACTTTTTGCACTTTTTTGTTGGCGCCTTGCGGTGAAGCCAGTGCCAGAACGATGCTCGCCAGAATAATGGCCGTAATTGCTTTGACCACCATGTTGGCAATGTCGGAAACCCGGTCTGCCGGCATGATTTCCAGCCAGGAGTACATTTGACCTTGGTAGCTTTTAAACAAAAATGGCGCGGCGGCTAATGGCAACAATAATAGCGCCCATGGCTGTAAGAGTGTCATTTATACACCTCGCTCGCAATCTCTTAAGCGTTTGCTTAATGCAATGAGACCGCTCATAAACTGCTCGCTCTCTTTATGCTTATTACCAAATAAAGACGCATTTGATTGCGCAAAAAAGGTTGTAATGTCAGTTTTTAATATTGAGAATTTAGGATGTGCGGCTAAAAATTGTTCAACATCATTGGCAAACAGGTTTTTACCATGAAGGTTATTGAATGCATGATGCATGTGAGCCAAGGCTTTCTTCTCACTCGTTTGATTGCTAGGTAGCTTCTTGAGACTACGATGTGCTTGGGCAAATGCGCCATTCATAAAGGGTAACCAGCGCTTATCCGCATTGATATAAACAAGACCAAGTAAGCCTGTGATAAACAGAGCCAGTGACACCCAAAACCTGGCGTGATGCGCACTAACATCGATCAGTGTTGGCTTGTATTGCGGCTGAAGATTTTCTTTGGCATTAGTAATGCCCTCCGCAACTAACGGCGAGAACCAGAAATTCCAAGCCGGTACTTTAATCGATAAGGCTTTATCGCCACCGGTGAGTGTAAACTCCTCTTTTGGCAATTGCATGACGACAGGCTTAGCCGCGCTGGCAAACACTTGATAACGGAGCGCTATCGAGACAATATTCTTTTTAGTTTTATCCGATGAATTAACGGTGATATCTGTCAGCTCAATGCCGTTTCTCACTTCACCTTTCATCGGTAAAGCAGTCTTGGATATTTGATAAGGTGTATTGACTTCAATGACGATGGTGCGATTCAGCACATCACCGATTTGGATGCCATTGCTGACAGTTGGATTGATGATATTTAAAATATTAGCATCAGATTCTTGCGCCATAGCGCTAGGCATATCAATTGCCAAGCTGCCAAATAGGCTCACCAATGCGATTAATTTAATGATTAAGTTTTTCATAGTTTGTTCAGTTGTCTTTTTAAGTGATCTCTTTAAGTTTTTACTAACTTATAAACTGTTCAAAATAATGCGACATATCTTCAGGATCAAACTTACCGCTTAGATAGATCGCTTGGCTGTCAAAGCGAGCAAACTCGTTTTCAAGCGCCTGTTTCCTGGCCGCAAAAGCTTCTTCAAACTGTGCTCGGACTGAATCCCGAAAGAATATCGTTCTGTTCAAGCCAGTTTCAGGATCTATCATGTTGCCAAAACCAAACCTAGGCAGCTTTTTGTACTCTTGGTCATCCCACAGCACAACGGGCACCACTTGATGCACGGACATCGCATTGAAGGCCTGCACTATCAAGGTAATTGGCATGTGGAAGTCTGAAATCCAGAATATCAAGCCTTTGTGCTGGCTTAAATATTGTGGTACTTCCAATATTCCTTCAGAGCCAACGCGCATTTTTCTGTAATCACTAAGTTGTTCAATGATCTCGAATGACTGATGTAAGTGATGGCTTAAAGGCAGGGTTAATTCTTCTATTACCTGCTGGTTGTAGCCAATAAAGCTAAACACATCCCCTGTTTCAGAGGCTGAATAAGCGATTGAAGCAGCGATCTCCTTGACTTGATCCAGCTTTCTGGGCGACCCCTTACCCTGCCCCTTAAACTGCATGGAGCTTGATAGATCGCATACCGCAAATATGGGTGTGGTGTTGTCCTGATTGAACAGCTTGACCTGTATTTGCTCGTAAGGGTCGCGCAACGTTTGGCGCAAGTCCATACGCCTAGCGTCAGGGTAGTCAATCAGCGGCACGTTGCCCCTGTATTCAAAACCTAAGCCGCGTTGCGTACCTCTATGCCCACCAAAATGGAGACTGCTGGACTTCCAGGGTATTTGATAGGTGAATGGTTTGGCGTAGCTCGGAATCATGCGGCTTTGGCTTGTGCTGAGTTTGATTGAGAAGGCACAGCCACGGTACTCAGAATTTGTGTGGTTAATTCGCGTGCCAATACCGTTCTGCGATTTTCGTACATAGAGTTAAACACTAAGCGGTGAGCAATCAGTTCATGGAACACGGCATGAATGTCTTCTGGATACAAACTGTCGCGATTCATCAGCCACGCATTTACACGCGCTGCTTTGAGCAACATGCCCATGCCACGCGGACTAGCACCCGTGTGTATCAGGCGATTTACATCAACGCTATCTAGTTTGATGCCAAATTTCTCTGGATTTTGGGTAGATTCCCATAGGTCCAGCGCGTACTCTTCAAGGGCATTGCTCGATTTAATGTGAGTCTGCAAAATGTCAGAAAAGTCATTCAGTTGATCAAACTGCAATACGTTTGATTCCACTTGTTTAGTGAGATTTTCTGCATGTTGGTACTTAACATCGAACATTAAAGATTTTCTTAATTCGCGGTCAGCAGGAATATCAATTGGAATTTCCATCATAAAGCGATCGCGTGCCGCTGATGGAATTTCGAAGGTTTCATTTTTTTCGACCTGGTTACGGTCAGCAAATACCACCATGTGCGGCAGACGGTATTCTTTTTTGAAAGCACTGATATGGCGCTCAGCCATCACACGCAACATCAGCGCATGCACTTGCGGTCTTGCCCGATTGATTTCATTAAAGAAGAAGACTGATAAGTTTTCACCTGCGCGCAACAGCGGACCCTCATCAATCTTCGGACGGCCATCTTCAGCTAAATACGTATGGTAAATAAGATCGTTCGGCATTAAATCCACCGTGCCTTCAATACGCTCATACGCACCGCCGATACAGCGGGCAATAGATTGCAATAAGGTGGTCTTGCCAACGCCAACGCCACCTTCCAGCAACACATGGCCACGTGCGAAAATGGCAATATTCATCAGTCGAATGGCTTTATCCTGACCTACAATCACCTTTTTCACTTCGTTTTCCAGCTTCAATGCGTGGCTGCGCCAGTCAGCTAACTGAACATCGGTAGTTGCAATATGCATAATAATCCTATATAAAATAAAAGTTTAAAGGGTGCGGTCGATTGCATTTTGCTAATTTTTAAGGTAATATCCAGACAGGTCTGTTCACTTATTTACAGTCTACTTGAAGAGTTCTTAAATAGGCAAGTAATTTTTTAGGGGTAATTTACATTGAACCAAGCTCATAGTTTTCAAACTGGCAGTCTTAAGTACATGATCAGCAGTCATCTGGGTTCATTAGGTTTTCTGCAAAATATCAACTCCTATAAAAAAACCTCTAATGCTCACCTATTAGGGCTTTCCAGCCAACTGAGCCACTGGAATATTGAAAGAATTTCCAGGAAAAGTGCTAATGGACATCCACAGAATTTATCTATCGAAGATGTGCATTTACTAAAAGAAATGATCCATGCTGCAATTAACAAAGCCTCAGTAAAATACCCTGAGGTCATATCTGATCAGCTTCTTTTTTTGACAATCGGTGCAATACAAGTCCAGTCTCAAACTGGTTCTGATCAAGCATGGAAGTTAGTCAATCAATCAATACAAAGCTTTTTAAACTCGCAAAAAGAGAAACGGGTATTGATATTAGGCCTGGTCACTACAGCTTTCGTTATATGCCTCAGTGCGATGACAATGACAAACTCTAAAATGCACGCCATTAACAATACTTTGCAACACTCACCAATTGAATCAATAGCAGGTGCTACCGACCCGGTTACCATTAGTACACTGCTACTCACATATAACAAAATGAAAAATGGCACCTGCCAACTACCACAGGCAGCCATGTTGCCACCCGAGCAAAGGCAAGCCTTTTTAATGTTTGTTAACAAAGGTGTAGTTGAAGTACAACATGTGGAAAATCTAAGACTAGCGCTGGGATATGTCAATTGCCTATATCCGCAAGAGTTAATGCACCCAATTCCGTGAAATTGAAAAAGCTCAAACCGCTTTATCCAGAATAGCTTTGAGAAGGAAATCCTATGAAGATGTATGAAAGAATACTAGCAACAGCAACCAGTCTTTTTGAGTCCAGAGGCATTCAAGCGTCTGGGGTTGATACCATCATTGCAGAGGCGGGAATTGCCAAAGCTACACTTTACAAACATTTCCCGAGTAAAAATCTATTGATTACCGCTTATCTTAGAGATAAGTCAGATAGATTTTACGAATGGTTGAACTCAAGACTCATCTCTAAAAAAGAAAATTCGCTTGATATACTCATATCGTTATGCGAACTCGTTGAGCAGTGGATAATGACACCAGAGTTTCACGGCCTGCCATTTCACATCGCCTCTGTGGAGTTTCCTGACCCAGCGCATCCAATTAACCAATATTCAGCGGTGTTAGCGGTAGAGTTGCAAGGCTACTTATCTAAAATTGCAGCAACTGCAGGCGCTAAAGATCCTGACGCGCTTGGGCAGCAACTCACCATGCTTTTTGAAGGCGCAGCTTTAGTCGAAAGATTAAGCCCAGGCGTAGGTGCCGCAAAACGTGCAAAAAATGCAGCTATAACGCTCATACGTGCTTCTATTTAAAGTTTTTCGCCTTTTACTCAGGCAGGCGTACTCTTAAATGTCGAGCGCAGAACGATAACTGAGGCTTTACCAAACCCATAGCTGGTAGTTATGATGCTGGCAAGCAAGTATATCTGGAAGAACTGCGGTGGCTGTGCTGTCGGATTATCTAGAACTGGAAATATTGCCATCAGGAGAAACAGGCTGGAATTGGTAAATGCTCCCACTACCATTGCCCAGCGCACTGAATACGGATACCGTTAATAAAATAACAGTCATGATCTAAACAAAAATTACTCTCCACCTTCAAATCCAAATTGACCCCACGCCTCGTAACTCAGAATTGCTACTGCATTAGAGAGGTTCATGCTACGATTGTTTGGTTTCATTGGTATTCTCAGATGATGATCCAAAGGAATATTTTTGCGAACGTCTTCAGGTAAGCCTGCTGTTTCAGAACCAAACAAAAAAACATCACCTGGTATGTATTGAATACTTTTGTATGAATGCATTCCTTTTGTCGTAATGGCAAATATTCTATGTCCGCTCATTGCCATTAAAAAAGCTTCATAATTTGGATATACGCTAACGTTGGCTAGATCAAAATAATCCAATCCTGATCTGCGTAAATTCTTATCTTCCAAGTCAAAGCCAAGTGGCTCTATTAAGTGAAGATGGCAACCATTATTAGCAATAAGTCTAATAATATTTCCTGTATTTTGAGGAATGTTTGGCTCATAAAGTGCAATATTAAACATGTATTTTGGAGTATTTCTTTAGGTATGATTTAGATTTTTAACTATATTAGCATCAAAAATTGTTAGTATTGACGCAAACCTGTAAGTGCATGAAAATTGGACAAACTGCAAAGCAACTGGTGTCAAACGCCTATTCGCAATCACCACTAAAGGCAATTTTCGACATGGCGATACTCAATTTAAGCGGGTGATTGTTTTGTGTTTGACCCAGAAGCTCGCGGCTTACCTGAAGAAATACGTGAGGAGTTTACGGCAGAACACCGTGTACGTTTGCCGATGCTAGCTAATAGCCGCAGTTTAAATTTATCCAACTCTGCCACAGTGTTGTTATACAAAGCTTGGCGGTAACTATAAAAACTAAACGCCCTCTGGTTTTTGATCACGCCCTAGCAGATCCATCACCGCTTCTTTTGCGCTTTTACCGTGTGATAAAACTTGATTCACTTCATAGGTAATGGGCATATCCACGCCAATAGTTTCAGCGCGGCGCATCACTTCACGCGCGGTGTTCACACCTTCTGCCACATGGCCGAGCCCTTGCAGAATATCACTCAGGCTTTTACCGCTGGCGAGTTGCAAGCCAACTTCTCTGTTTCTGGAGTATTGTCCGGTGCAGGTTAAAATTAAATCCCCCACGCCAGCCAAGCCCATAAAAGTTTCAGTTTTAGCGCCTAGTGCCACGCCAAAACGGGTCATTTCAGCAAGGCCGCGTGTAATCATGGCGGCACGCGCATTGTTGCCAAAACCCATACCATCCGAGATACCTGCCGCTATCGCCATTACGTTTTTAACCGCACCGCCGACTGAAACACCAATCACATCGGTGGTGTGGTAAACGCGCAAATTGGCGCCATGTATCAATAAAGCCGCCTCATTTGCAAAAGCTTCATCATTCGCAGCCAATGTGACTGCGGTTGGTAAACCACGCACCAATTCAGCCGCAAAACTAGGCCCTGACAATGCGCCCCATTTTTGCCCAGAGCTATCCGAGGCTCCCAACTCTTCAAGCGCCACTTCATACGGTAACTTTGCAGTTTGCGGCTCCAAGCCCTTATGTGCCCAAATAATCGGTAATTGACAGCCAAGTTGCTTGATGTCTTTCAAGATACCTCGAAAACCTGCCGTGGGCACTACAGATAAAATCAGGTCCGCACCATCAAGCGCGGTTTGCAAATCGTCTTCGATTTGTAATTGGTCATTAAATTTAAAGTCACCTAAGTACATAGGATTGGCGCGCGCTTTACGCATACCCGATACATGGCCCGCATTGCGCGCCCAAAGTGAAACTTGATGGCGCTGACTAATGTTCATTGCCAATGCGGTACCCCAGGCACCAGCACCAAGAACAGCTATTTTTGTCATTTAATTAAAACCCCAAGTCGATGAAATTAAAATAAAACCAGTGGCTCCGTCGCGATGCCGCACCTTAAGCCAACCGTTGTTTAGTTTTATATCCACCACTTCTAATAGCACGCCTTTTTCTAACGTGGCAACTAAGCTGGCACTGGCATCAGCGGCTTGCCTTATTTCTGCCTGATTGATGATAATCATCACCGTGCGTTTATCAGACAACTGCTTGGTTTCTACCCAGCTAATGCTACCCTCTGCATCACGCACTTTCAGCCAATCACCCAGGTTAACAATAACTTCAACGGGGTAATATTTACTAAGGAGTAAGATTTTTTTTGCAGAACTCGAAGGCGCGTCGTAAAGCACTGCTTTAGGCACTGACACCGATTTAAACTCTAGCGCTGATGCCGCAACAGGCATCAACACTAAAGATAACACGATTAAAACTTTGCTAAATTGAGACATCAAACTTAGTGTGTTGCGGTGTCTGCTGGCTCAGCTTGTTGCTGTTTTTGTTGCGCAAATAAGGCCTCAAAGTTAATTGGGTTGAGCAACACAGGTTGGAAACCACCACGTACTACTAAATCTGAGATGCTTTCACGCGCATAAGGGAACAAAATGTTAGGGCAAGTGATGCCAACAATCATTTCAATATTTTCTTCAGGCACATTACGAATATGGAAAATACCCGCTTGCGTCACTTCAACCAAAAATACTGTTTTGTCTTCAATTTTTGACGTTACAGTCACTTTAATGGCCACTTCAAACACGTTTGCTTCAATTTGCTGCGCAAAATTGCTTAACTCAATAGCCACTTGCGGTTGGGTGCGATCTGTAAAAATTTGCGGTGCATTAGGAATCTCTAATGAAGCGTCTTTAACGTAAATTTTTTCGATACTAAAGCCTGGTTGTTGCGCTTGCTCTTCATTGTTAGCGACTGGTGCTGCGTTGTTATCTTCTTGTGCCATGATTCTCTACTTAAAAAATGTTAATTGAATGGGTTAATGACAATGCTAAAAATCAGCGGCTATTTTAGCAGACTTTACACTGCCAGTAGCGGGTCTAGCCCGCCCGCCAAATCCAGCGCGCGCAAATCATCAAAACCGCCAATGTGTCGCTCATCAATATAAATTTGCGGCACGGTACGCCGGCCTGTTTTTCGCATCATTTCATCGCGTTTTTCCGGCTGTAAATCAATGCGAATTTTATTGATTTCTTTCACGCCTTTACTCATCAGTAAGCGCTCGGCATTGATACAATAAGGGCATACCGCCGTGGTGTACATCAAAACATTGGCCATCAGCTACTCCTTTACAACTGGCAATTTGGCCGTCAACCAAGCATTCAAGCCGCCCTGTAGATTATAGACTTGCGTGAATGCTGCCTTACGCAAAATATCACACGCTTTAGTTGTGCGCATTCCACTCTGACAACTAACCAAAATAGGTTTATCTTGATATTTTTTCAACTCATTCAAACGTTCTGCCAATTGATCTAACGGAATATGCTTTGCGTCCACAATATGACCACTTGCGAACTCAGCGTCACTGCGCACATCCAGCACAATCGCATGGCTACGATTGATTAAGGTAATAGCCTCTGTGGTGGTTAAATTTGACACACCACCCGCGCCCTTTTTAAAAGTAGGCAGCAACAACATGATGCCTGAACCTAAAACCAACCCTATCAGCAACGCATTGTTTTTAATAAATTCCACGTATTTCCCTTCAGAATTAAGCCACATTAGGATACTTCTATAAATTCAAGTTTCTACCCGTAAATGGCACCCCCACCAACCTAATCCGCTAAAGCAGCAAGGTTGGTGCGATATGTCAGGCAAAGCGCGAATAAAAATTGAATCTATAGCAGTACCATTAAATTTACAGTCCGATTTTACGTGTAATTAAGCTAAAATAGTAAAACTACACCCATAAATTTATGCATATATTTAAGGCGGAACATCATGTCAATGTCCACTACTACCACAAACATCACACCAGTATGCCTGCTAATTTTAGATGGCTTTGGCTATCGTGAAGAAATGAGCGATAACGCAATTGCACAAGCCAAAAAACCCAACTGGGACGCGCTGTGGAAGAGCTTTCCGCATACGCTTATCAATGCCTCAGAGCATTATGTGGGCTTACCTGATGGCCAAATGGGCAATTCAGAGGTGGGACATCTTAACATTGGTGCCGGGCGTGTAGTGTTTCAAGACTTTGAACGCATCAACAACAGTATTGCCAACGGCGAGTTCTTTGAACATGCCGAATTAAAACCTGCATTACTCAATATCAAAAACAATCACAAAGCCTTGCATATTTTCGGACTGCTTTCAGATGGTGGCGTACACAGCCATCAAGACCATATTCACGCCATGATTAAAATGGCCGCCAAACATGGTTTAAGTAAAGTGTATATTCATGCATTTTTAGACGGCCGTGATACTCCTCCTGTGAGCGCCGCGCCTTTTATTGAGGCGCTAGAACAACAATGTAAAACACTGGGTGCAGGCAAAATCGCCTCAATTAGTGGCCGCTTTTACGGCATGGATAGAGATAAACGTTGGCCACGCGTAGAAGCCGCCTACAAACTGTTTACCGAAGGCGTAGGCGAATTTGTGGCCGAAACTGCCGCAATTGGCTTACAAGATGCCTACACACGTGGCGAAAATGATGAATTTGTCAAAACCACCGCTATTCGCAAAGCAGGTGATGCGCCAGTGCATTTAGAAGATGGCGATTTAGTCGTGTTCATGAACTTTCGCTCGGACCGCGCACGACAACTCACGCACGCCATACTGGCTGAAGAGTTTGACGGCTTTCATCGCCGTCACGTACCTAAGTTGGCTGGCTACTTCACGCTCACCATGTACGACAAAAAAGAAACAAAAGCCACCGCCCTCTTTCCACCACAAGAAGTACGCAACACATTTGGAGAATACCTATCTAACCTTGGTTTAACGCAACTAAGAATTGCCGAAACTGAAAAATACCCGCATGTGACTTTCTTTTTTAACGGTGGTGAAGAAACTGTGTTTGCAGGTGAAGATAGGATTTTAGTGCCTTCTCCGCAAGTAGAAACTTATGATTTACAACCTGAAATGAGCGCTTATGAAGTCACTGAAAGACTTGAAAAAGCCATTCTCAGTCAAAAATACAATGCCATCATTTGCAATTATGCCAATTGTGACATGGTCGGCCACTCCGGCAATCTAACTGCGGCCATCACTGCAGTAGAAACTTTAGATGCTTGCATTGGGCGTGTAATCAATGCCATGCAAAGTATAGGCGGTGAAGTGCTGATTACTGCAGACCACGGCAATGCAGAACTCATGTACGACATTAAAAATCAACAACCACATACGCAACACACCACCAACTTGGTACCGCTAATTTACATAGGCCGAGAAGCAACACTAAACAACGGTGGTGCATTGTCTGATTTAGCGCCTACGTTGTTGCGCATGATGGGTTTGACACAACCTAGCGAAATGACGGGTAAAAATTTAGTGCAAGTTAAAGTGTGATATTAAAGCTTAAGCTATTTTAGTCTAATGTCACATTATCAACCCCTTCGTTTAGCTTCAATGGCGGCCTTGATGGCCGCATTGTTATTACACGCGCCGTTAGTGTTGGCTGAAAAAAAACCAGCGCAGCCCAAACAGGCGTTGAGCGATTTGCACCAACGTTTAGAATCACTCAAAAAAGAGCTGGATAACTCGCAAGAAGCGCACAAAGACGCTGCCGATGCACTGAAAGAAAGTGAACAAGCGATTAGCGAAGCTAACAAAAAACTATATAAAATCAATCAACGTCAGCAGCAAAATAAAAAAACCCTCACACGGCTTGATGTGGAGTCAGCATCAACCAATCAACTACTGTTGCAACAACAAAACCTCTTAAGCCGGCAACTTTATCAGCAATATAGTCACGGCCAACCTAGCTACCTGCAGATGATTTTGCAAAATGAACGCCCAAGTGAAATTGCGCGCGATATTCATTTTTTTTCATACATTGCAAAAGCACGGGCTGAGCTAATTCAAAAAATGCAAGGCAACCTTGCCAAATTAACCAAACTCAATGAAGAAACCGCAGCCGCGTTGAAAGAAGTCGCAGAACTCAAACAAAAACAGGTGGATGAACGCCGTACTTTAGAACGCCAAAAACAAGAAAAATCTAAAGTCGTTAAATCACTTTCACAACAAATTGCAACGCAACGTGGTGAAATCAAAAAACTGAAACGCGATGAAAAACGACTCTCACAATTAGTAGAACGTTTAGCCAAAATCATTCCAGCCAAACCTAAACCCAAACGTATGAAAAATAGTGCACCCAATAATATTGCAGGTAACAAACAAACAAACCAAATTATCGCAAACAATAATGCATTACCTAGCGACGAGTTTGCTGGCGCCAACTTTGCGGCACTTAAAGGCAAATTGCGGCTACCAGTACGCGGTGAAGTCACCAACCGTTTTGGCGCCAGCCGCGAAGACAGCGGCGTTTCATGGAAAGGGCTGTTCATTAAGGCCAATGAAGGCGCAGAGGTAAAGTCTGTTGCCAGTGGTCGCGTCGTTTTTGCTGACTGGTTACGTGGCTTTGGCAATTTAGTGATTGTGGACCATGGCGATGGCTATATGAGCTTATACGGAAATAATCAAGCCATGTTAAAACAAGCGGGTGAAATAGTACGTAGTGGCGATGCCATCGCATCCGTTGGCAACAGCGGTGGCAACGAAGCTAACGGGGTTTATTATGAATTGCGGCTGCAAAGCCGACCTTTTGACCCGCTGAGTTGGAGTCGCTTGAATTAGATAACAAAACCCTAATGCCAAATTATAAAATCAAGCCATAAAATCCAAGCCATAAAAAAGCACGCTTAGCGCGTGCTTTTTTATTTTGCTGAAATTACTTACGAATTACGTCGTAAGTAGCGTGTGCCGGGTCACTTACTCTGCAACTGCTTCAGCTGGCTCAGCTGCCGCTGCCGCTTGAGCAGCTAAAGTTGCCGGGTCAATAGTGATGCCAGGAACGCGCTCTTCTGCGGTTGGCTCATAGCCACCTGCAACTGGCGCAGCTTCCACAGATGCGGCTTCCACAGGCGCAGCAACTGGAGCCACTTCTGCAGGTGCAGCAGCTTCTTTTTCACCGCAGCCAACCATCAATAAACTTGCAACACCTAATACTGATAAAGAACGTAATAAAACTGACATTGTATTTTCCTTTTTCTTTGATTAAAAAATTGATAGCCATTGATTTATATTCAATGGCTTATGAGACAAATATTTATTTCGTTATTTTAACTTAACTTTAATTATCTGCAACAAGATTCCGTCTATTTTAAAAATTTCATACAAAGGTCTCAATACAGCTATTTTTTTGAATTAAAACCTACACCAAGCAAGCCTTTAAAAAACTTATTTTAGCTAAAAAGTACCTAGGTGATTTAACATCGGTTTCTTTGCTTCAAATATTTACGTATGAACTAACCCGTCTTCCACGGACACACCAATTAAGCACATAATGAAGAAACTTTCTGCCACTGCACAAATCTGCGACAAATGGCAACATGGCCCTAGTCAATTACATTCGATCAGGCCCATAAATTGTTCTATCATTTGTTGGAGCCCTGATTATGATAAGCAACCGCGATAGTCACGAACAAATTTCACCTGAACCTGCTGAAAGTAAATTCGGCATACATCCTGACGTAATCAAGCTAGGTTTTGTAAGTTTGCTGACTGACCTTAGCTCTGAGATGATTTTTTCAGTCTTCGCGATTTTCTTCACCACCGTTGCTGGAGCTTCGACTGCATTGCTGGGGCTGGTCGAAGGTTTTGCCGACCTTTCCGCATCCTCATTGAACTACCTCTCAGGTTGGTTATCGGACCGAACTGGGAAGCGCAAGATTTTCGCTCTGGCAGGATATGGCTTCTCCACGCTGGCCAAGATTATTCTACTAGTCTCCAGTTCTGTGGTTGGACTGGGGGCTTTTCGCGTTATCGAACGACTGGGAAAGGGTTTTCGAGGACCTCCGCGCGATGCTTGGCTTTCGGCAGTCGCCGATAAAGCAAATAGAGGTTACTCGTTCGGTGTGCACAAGGCACTTGATAAGACTGGAGCCATTTTCGGCCCACTGATAGCCTATGGCCTACTGTCTTGGCTGGGAGATGGGGCCTCAGCTTACCATATGCTATTCTGGGTCGCACTGGTACCTGCTTTGCTCAGCATCGTCGCGCTGAGCCTTATCAAAGACCAACCCGCAATCCAGCACCAACGAGAGAGCATGTTTGATACATGGGGAATGCTCAGCCCTGAATTCAAACATTTCCTTATTTCTGCAGGCATCTTTTCACTGGCCTATTTTAGTTTCGGCTTTCTACTGTTGCGCGCCCACAACGTCGGTTTCTCGGTAAAGGATATTGTGTTGCTCTATGCGTTATTCAACATCGCGTGCGTAATTGCAGCCCCGCTGATAGGAAAACTCAGTGATAGAGTGGGAAAAGCTAATATGATAATACTAGGCTATCTGACCTATCTAATAATGAGCCTTGGCTTCGCATTCACGACCACGCAATGGCAGGTAATTGTATTGTTTATTATCTACGGCGTGTTCTACGCCATTGACGAAGCACAAAGCAAAGCCTTCATCGCAGACATGGAATTAGAAAGACGCGCATCCGCAATTGGCATATATAACTTCGTGACAGGCATCATCTACCTGCCTGCATCACTGATTGCGGGAGGTTTGTGGTTACTGCATCCAGCTAGTCCTTTCATTATGGCTGCCTGCCTTGCCTTTTTCGCGATTGTGGCATTCCTCATTTTGCGGCCAGACCTGCACCGTGTTTTAAAAAAATAACGGTCTTATGTGGGATAGCGTACATAAATCCGTAAGCTTAATCGCCATAATTAGCCGGTATGGTTAAAAAAATATGCGAGCTCAATTAAACCTTATTGGCAACCACTCAAATGAATCCATTTTATTGTGCGTTATGCGTGTATAACTATGTTGGAGACTTTTCACAGCTTTGGTTGCACAACCAATCAGACTAAATTAACACCTAAACACACTTAAATACTTTTAAACTAAGGTCGGTCATGCCCAAAATAACTTCAATTCTGCCATTTTCCACAAAAATTCAGGCGCCACAGATAATACCTCGACTATCACTTATTAAGGAATTTTGCTTTGGGTGGAAGGTCCTTTTCTCTTGAAAACCACTCATAAAATTTCTACTTTTATTGCGGTAGCTGTCCTGCTTGTAGCAATGGCGGTGGCAATATCGATATGGTCTTTCAATCAGATTCAGCAAGCAGCAGATGCACGAAAACATGCCTCTCTTGTATTAAGTAAAGCTGACGGATTACTATCCGCATTAAAAGATGCCGAGACTGGTGAGCGCGGTTATTTGTTGACTGGTGACGAGACCTTTCTGCAACCATATTTAGCGGTACGCAATAGTATTGGTGACGATCTAAATAAATTGCGCAAACTAACCACAATCAGCGCTGCTAATAAACACCTAGACGCTCTGGTGCCATTGGTTGATGTCAAAATGGCGGAAATGGCACGTCTCATTGAGTTACGCCGCGATAATAAAATAACTTCCGTAACCACAGAAGTGCGCGAAGGTCATGGCAAACGATTGATGGATTCGATTCGGGCTGAGATGTTTGACTTTACGCAGATTCAGCAAAGCGCGCTGGCGCAGAAGGATGCAGCGCTACAATCGAACATGAGTCGTATGTTTAACGTCATTATTCTCGCTGGCTTACTATGGACGCTGTTTGCAGTTGCATTCATTTATTTGATCTATCGGCAATCACAGCAGCAGCTCAAGAATTTAGTGCTTCTCGAAACACAGCATTTGCTCAAAATTCAAGAAGAGACTAATAAACGACTACAGCAGGTCAACCTCACCCTGCAGGACAGCGAAGAAAAGCTCGCAGTGACGCTCAATTCCATTGGCGATGCAGTGATAACTACCAATGCCGAAGCGCATGTGACACTCTTGAATCCGCTTGCCGAAAAGCTCACCGGCTGGACGCAAGCAGAAGCCGCTGGTCGTCCAATAGGCGAAATTTTTCCCATTATCAACAAAGAAACTCGTTTAGCGGCCACTATCCCAGTGATAGCAACTTTGGCGCACGGCACGATACAAGGCTTGGCTAACCACACCGTACTCATTGCGCGCAATGGTAGCGAGTGCGATATCGCCGACAGCTGCGCACCGATTCGCGACCGTGATGGTCAGGTAGTCGGTGCCGTATTGGTATTCCGTAATGTCAGCGAGGAATATGCTGTGCAGCAGGCTTTGCGCGACAACGCCGCACTGATTCAGACGATTCTTAATACCGTGGCTGACGGCATCATCACGCTACATGCTCGTGACGGCATTATTGAAACCGTTAACCCAACTGCCCAGCGCATGTTTGGCTTCAGCGCCACAGAACTCACTGGATTAAACTTTAGTACACTCATCCCCGAACTTGATCAAGAACAGCGCAATGGTTCACTCCAGCATTACAGTGCAAGCGATGAGGCCCGCGCCGTCGGCCTCGGACGCGAAGTTATCGGCTGGCGCAAGGATAACAGCCCTTTCCCGTTGGAAATAGCAGTAAGCGAAATGTGGCTGGGTGGCGAGCGTTATTTTACTTGCATATTGCGCGACATCACCGCGCGCAGACAGGCGGAAGAAGCGCTACTCAAGGCTGGCGCTTTGCAGAGTGCGATTTTTAACAGCGCCAATTTTTCCAGTATTGCTACCGATGCCAAGGGTGTTATTCAGATTTTTAATGTCGGCGCAGAACGCATGCTGGGCTACACAGCCGCAGAGGTTATGAACAAGATCACGCCAGCTGAAATTTCTGATCCGGAAGAAGTAATCGCCCGTGCCAAGACCTTGAGCGTCGAGCTTGATACCACCATTACACCAGGTTTTGAGGCGTTGGTGTTCAAAGCCTCACGCGGTATTGAGGATATTTACGAGCTGACCTATATTCGTAAAGATGGCAGTCGTTTTCCAGCGGTGGTGTCGGTCACTGCCTTGCGTGATGCGCAGAACGCTATTATCGGTTACCTGCTAATCGGTACGGATAATACTGCGCGCAAACAGGTGGAAGCAGAGCGAACGCTACTCGATCAGGCATTGCAGGATAAAAATGCTGAGCTTGAACGCGCTACGTTCGTGGCGGAAAAAGCCAACCTCGCAAAATCAGACTTTCTTTCCAGCATGAGTCATGAACTGCGCACACCGCTCGGTGCGATACTCGGCTTTGCCCAACTCATAGAATCTGGAACACCGCCACCGACGCCTGCTCAAAAGAAAAGCGTCGATCAGATTCTTAAGGCTGGCTGGTACTTATTGGAATTGATCAATGAAGTCCTCGATCTCGCGCTGATTGAGTCCGGCAAACTGACACTGTCGCTAGAACCAGTATTGCTGGCAGATATCTTGCATGAATGCGAGGCCATGATAGAGCCGCAGGCGCAAAAACGTGGTATCAACGTGACTTTTCCCGAAACCCCCTATTGCGTCAAAGGCGATCGGACACGTGTGAAGCAGGTTCTTATCAACCTTTTATCCAACGCGATTAAATACAACAAGGTAAACGGAACGGTTACCGTAGAATGCACCCTGACCCCCTTTGATTCGGTTCGCATCAGCGTCTGTGATACTGGTGCTGGACTGACTTCAGAACAGCTTATGCAGCTTTTCCAGCCATTCAATCGACTTGGACAGAAGGCAAAGTCCGAAGAAGGCACAGGCATCGGCTTAGTGGTATGCAAGCGGTTGATCGATTTAATGAAGGGGAAGATAGGCGTTGAAAGCACTGTCGGCAAGGGTAGTGTGTTCTGGATTGAACTGGACTTAGCTGAACTGCATGTTGCTGAACAGGACTGGGCTGATCTAAATCTGGTGACTGAGTCACAAGCTACTGACCAGGAAAATGAACATAACGCTGTCATCCAAGCGCAAGCGCAGAGCGATGCACATTTGCGCACTCTGCTCTACGTTGAGGACAATCCTGCAAATCTAATGCTGGTCGAAGATATTATTGCGCGACGACCCGATATCCGCCTATTGAGTGCGAGAAATGGTAGGCAAGGTGTCAAACTTGCGCGCGCCACCCTGCCGGATGTCATCCTGATGGACATCAATCTGCCTGGCATCAGCGGTATTGATGCGCTTAAAATGTTGGTTGACGACCCCGTAACAGCGCACATTCCAGTGGTTGCGCTCAGTGCTAATGCAATGCCACGCGATATTGAAAAAGGGCTGGAGGCTGGATTTTTCCGTTATCTCACCAAACCGATCAAGGTCAACGAATTCATGGAAACACTGGACCTGGCACTAAAATTTGCGGAAACAGCAGCAGCTCTAGTAGCCGAAAAGGAATAAGCATCATGATTACTGAAGCAGAAATTCTTAATGCCAGCATCTTGATTGTAGATGATCAGGAGTCCAATATCAGTCTGCTTGAGCAATTGCTGAGTGAGTCAGGTTACACATCTGTTACCTCCACGATGACTCCGCAGGAAGTCTGCATACTGCACCATAAACACCATTACGACTTGATTCTGCTAGACCTGCAGATGCCGGAAATGGATGGATTCCAAGTGATGAAAGCACTTAAGACAAATGAGAAAGATGCATACCTTCCGGTGCTCGTGCTCACTGCCCAACCGAGTCACAAGCTGCGCGCCTTGCAAGCAGGCGCAAAGGACTTTATCAGCAAACCGTTTGACTTAGTTGAAGTGAAAACGCGTATTCACAACATGCTGGAAGTGCGGCTGTTGTACAAAAAACTTGAAAATTACAACAAAGTGCTAGAACAAACCGTATTGGAACGCACTGCCGAACTGCGCGAAAGCGAAGCGCGTTATCGCAGTCTGACCGAACTGGCCTCAGACTGGTACTGGGAGCAGGATGAAAATATGAACTTCACCAAGGTTTCAGGCCCAGTGCGAGAGATGCTCGGAATTCAGGTCAACTCATTGATGGGAGAAACTAGTGATGGTAAGGTAACTGGCTGGAATGAGATGGAGCAGAATGTACTGCAAGCAAAAATTGCCGCCCGAAAGCCATTTCTGGATTTTATTTTCAACCGGATTAATGCCGATGGCTTGCAACAAAAGTTCAAAGTGAGCGGAGAGCCGATGTTTGACCCGTCATGCCGATTTATCGGTTACCGCGGAATCGGCGTAGAACTCATCGAAAAAAATAGTGCATAAGTGCATAAGTGCATAATAGTGCATAATAGTGTGTAATAGCTCAAAGGTTAAAGATGCCATTACCTCATAGTCCGAATCAAAACCATCTTCTCGCCGCGCTGCCAACGGCGGAATTCGAGTTTTTAGCGCCGCATCTAGAACTGGTTTTGATGCCACTCGGTGAAATACTCTACGAACCTGGCATGCAGTTGCAGCACGCCTATTTCCCTACCACCTCGATTGTGTCACTGCATTATATGATGGAGTCTGGTTCATCGGCTGAATCTGCGGGGGTAGGCAATGAAGGTATGGTCGGCATTGCGCTATTTATGGGTGGAGACACCACCTCAAGCTCGGCGGTGGTACAAACTGCCGGGCATGCGTACCGACTGGATCGGCGCATATTAAAACGGGAGTTCGATCGAGGCGGCTTATTGCAGCGTTTATTGTTACGCTATACCCAAGCCCTGATGACACAGATGTCGCAAACCGCGGCCTGTAATCGACACCACTCAGTTGAGCAGCAACTGTGCCGTTGGCTTTTGTTGACCCTGGATCGCATGCCGACGAATGATTTAATCATTACACAAGAGTTAGTGGCTGGCATGCTCGGTGTGCGCCGCGAAGGCATTACGGAAGCCGCTGGCAATTTGCAGCGCGCTGGCTTGATTAATTACCGCCGTGGTCACATTTCTGTGCTTGATCGGTCTGGATTAGAGACCCATGCCTGCGAGTGCTACGCCGTGGTCAAAAATGAAATGAATCGCCTGCTGTCTGATGTTCAGTATCGCCAAAATACTTAAGCTATTGCAATCTAACAAGTGCTGACTAATAGCTTAGATCAGCAAAACCGTCAGACCAAACTTTGCCTGCCAATCAACGCCTGAATAATTGAAAGTAATGACGGCCATTACCTATGTTGCAAGGCTGCAGCGCGTCGCCACCAAAGACGGTACACCATGAAGGCTACTATTGCCGAATTGGTCACCAACACCGCAGTATTAATTGCGTTGGTATGCAGTATGAGATGTCTAATCTCAACTGGTAAATAAATGGCTCCTGAAACCGCCGCCAGCCACTCTGCCCAAACACGGTTTTTCCACAATCCATAGCTTTCGATGAAACGTATTGCTGCGTAAGCCCAAGCCATTAAAACCACCGTGCGCAAATTGTCATTACTTAGCAAATCGGAGTAGTCGAACAGCGTTTTGAAGTAATGTGCATCCGAGTCAAGATGAAAATAGTAAATCAGCAAATAAGTTAAATCTCGCACATTTTGATTCGCCAGGCTTAGCAAGCCCAGACTTACGATGATTGCAGCAATGCCTTTGACCGTTTCGAATAATACGATAGCGCGTAGCGCATGGGGCTGACTCGTTTGCAGAGCTAAGCTCTGAGCAGACTTGCTCATTGGCGGCGTGATGATCAGATTAGGTAACAAAAGCTAACAACTCGGCATCATTAATCAATTAAAAAAACAGCGAATGAATCATTAAAAAAAACTGTACCAAACTACTGAAGCTGCCAACGCAACCAAGTAAACAGAATGTTACCATGGCCTTCACCACCTAGAATGTAAGTGGATTGCACTGCTATTTTCTTATATGCTACGGACATAAGCGGAGCAATCACCGGGGTAGGCAAATAATGCATGTCTTGACGCATTGTCACCCCAACAGTGTAGCCGACACCTAAACGGAAATCATCAGCAGGACGCCATATGTTTTGAAAAGCATAGCCCGCAACAGGCTCCACGTCATTATGCGAATCCTGAAATGTCATTACGTATAAAGCATGCCAATCGCCATCATCATCGAATCGATATTTACCTATGCCTAAACCCCAAGGTTGCTCATTATATGAATCAATTTTTTCTGAAGTATAGTAGTTGCGGTTATGCCAGGTGTTAACTGGGATATACAGCTCATAGTTTTTTGATTCCCATGTTTGAGATAGAGAGTCCTGCACACGAGACCACACACCTAATTTAACGGGCTCTTCTGCAAACGAAATAGTTGATGCCATCAGGGCCAATACTGTAAAAAAATACTTCAATTTATTTCCAATTTTTAAACTTAAGGCTTATATCTTTTTTTTGCCGTCACGCGCCAGACTATATTACCTGCGTCACGCTACTAACAACGTGCCCTGCTTATCTAGCGCCATACCCACTGGGCCGTCCGATGCACTACCTTTTTTACTGAGAAATCCAGTCACGCATACCAGAAGGTTTGACCCTATACCGGCTGTGTCAGATATTATAGTCGCCATACTCCAAGCAGCTAATGCTAAAAATACAAAAGTAGTCAACAGTGCGTTTAAGCGCTGTTGGGTCAGCTTTATTGTGCAACAAAAACTACCCATGCCATCTGTACCGTTATATTCTGCCCAATAATACCAGCACAATAAGAATGATAACCACTAACCCCAACCCACCGCTAGGGCCATAGCCTCAGCTTTTACTGTGTGGCCAGCTTGGAAAAGCATTAAAAGCAAAATAATCAATAAGATGGTTCCTAAGCTCATGCCGCCCTCCTTAAGGTTATCAATGTGTAGATTTAGTTTGCTGCTTCTGCAGGCGGCGTGATAATCACGGTAGTACTTTCACCAGTCCTTCCAGTTTCACCTTGGTTGCCAGTGTTGCCTTGAACTCCAGGGTCGCCTTGGTTGCCGGTATTGCCCTGAACTCCCGGCTCGCCCGCTGGGCCAGCAGGTCCAGGAACCACGGCAGGGGCGGGAACGTTAACTACAGTAGGTTTATCACACGCAGCAAGGCTTAGTGCCGCAAACAGGGCTGATATCAATATTGAACGGTTCATAATAAATCCTTTGAATAAAAAAATAGTGGTACGAACGCATTTGAAACATTCGTTAACAAACCAATGTGATTTGAATCATCGCATTTGGTACCTACTCAGGTTAAACGTATGTATTACATAGTTCTGTACGCTGTCACACATAAGCCGAATGATAAATTAATTGCTTTTTTTAGATAGTAGGCTAACCGAGGGTAACAGACTCGATCTAAATTACCTTTCTGATTATTTCAAAGAAGCTGGGTAATTTACATTTTTGTTCCGTCTGCAAACACACATGACTTTTACATTTCTACATTAAGCGTGATTTTTTGAGATTAGCTGGAAGTTCATCAATCACCTTCATTGAGTTTGAAAAAATTGGCTTCTTATTTTTCAACAAATCAGCCTTGGGCATTTTCATCTGCATCTGCGCACTGGAGTTCTCAATATTTTTATCTCTAGCGACTTTTGCATTTTTATCGCATAGCACTTTATAGCTACCAGCTTTGCTGTTGCACTTCTGCATAGCTATCAAATATTCAGCTTCAATATTTTTGTCAAGAACCTTATATTCATCATCTGACATACTTTTCGCCATAGCGGTCATGCTGAAGGTTAAGCCGACAGCAAGCACTGCAGTGGCAATGCTGAAGGTAAAACCAACCGCTGGTGCAATTGCAGTAAAAGTCAGGTTATTCATGAATTAATGATTTTTTGTTTCTTTACTACAGCAACTGGCGTCCTTCTGCATATTCTGCCAATCGGAAAGTTGTTTCTCTACATCGTTTTTGGTGATCCCGTATATTTCCTGAATCTTGCCAGCAAGATGATCACGTTTACCTGCAATTACGTCTAACTGATCATCAGTGAGTTTTCCCCACTGCTGTTTAGCGCTACCTTTTAATTGTTTCCAATTACCTTCGATTTGATCCCAGTTCATTTGTATTCCTTTGCGGTTGGTTGTATGACAGTCAAAAATCATCACAATGACGGACAAAAAATTACCAATCCAATTAACTTGTTAACTATTTGCCTCATAATTTGAAGATTAAGAGAATTTACATTCATCATCCGTCTGTTAACGCACATTACCTATAAAAACATGCGTGCGCTAACGACAGACGATAAAAGGCCAGTAAAACTGATGCTTAACGATGTATTTAGCATCGCTGGTTTATGAAGCGGAGTTTTGTAGTCGTTATAAGGGTACTGATAAGGAAATGTACGGGCTTATTGCTCTTTACCCTCTTCAAGATCTGTAGACAATAGATCGAACCGCGTATGGACAATGGCAACTAATGTGCTTGCGAGTCAGATAGCGACTCCATCAGTCCCTGGCTTTACTTAGGGATGTTTTCAGGCATGGTCAGGCACTAGCGGCGACCGATAAGTAAACCAACCACAACACCAATACTGGCGGCCATACCAACAGAACGCCATGGATTTTCGTGGACATAAACATCGGTGGCTTTGGTTGCTGCTTTAGTTTTGGCCAGCATTGCGGCTTGCGCATCGCCAAGCGCAGCTTTTGCTATATTGAGCGTCCTCAGCTTTGGCGCGCACCTCGGCCAGTTTCTCACCACCAGTGTTTGCCGTGGCTTTGAGTAAGACCTCTGCATCTGCAACGACTACCTTAAAGTCATTGATTAATTGGTCTTTATTGATTTCATCATGGGCTTTTTCCATGCTGTTCTCCATTGTTAACTAACTATTTTGACGACAAATATTACATATGTTAATTAGACCTTAAAAAAGGGTAAATTTTTACTTGCGCGCAAAAAGAAAAACTGCGCCTGCAACCATTGCCGCTACACCTACCCAGACCGGAACGTTTACTGTTTCCGTATCTTTAACCGACAATTCTATCGGGCCTATCTTGGTTTGATGCGTCTCTTTGGTATAAGTGAAACCACCATACACCAACCCTAGGGCACCAGCTACAATCAGCACGACTGCTAACATTTTGACTGCATTCGTTTTATTTTCTCTTAATAGATACATGTTTTGGTAGTGGGAAAGTCTAGTAATCCAATATAGTTGTTTTACTAGACACCTTGTGCTTCGAAAAACCTAAGATCGTTATAGACGCCTATCTTCCAATGACACGCACTAACACCATCACAATCGCGATAACCAGGAGAATATGAATAAATCCGCCCATGGTGTACGCTGAGACTAAGCCAAGTACCCAAAGAATAATCAATATAATCGCAATAGTTTCAAGCATTTTTTATACTCCTTATTAGACGTGCAGATTTACTACTTAACCTTAAGTCGCATGTCATTTTTAACTGATGTCACACCCTTAACGTTACGTGCAACTTCTACAGCTTTTGCAATATCGGCTTCTGAATTAACAAAACCACTCAACTGCACTACACCTTTGTAGGTTTCGACGTTTATTTCAAAAGATTTTAACGAAGATTCATTGAATACCGCTGCTTTTACCCTCGTCGTAATTACACTGTCATCAATGTATTCTCCTGCCCTTTCCTTCTTGGACATTGATGTATCTTCTTTCTTGGGCGTTGAGGTACAACCCACCGTGACCACCAACATGCCAGCAAGGATAATCGTAGGAATGTATTTAAGTTGTTTCATGATTGTATTCTCCATATAAGTTTAAATAAAAAAGAGTGATACTAAATTTCAAGCTGTGTAACTTACTGCTACTCACTCCAGTAGGTTTATGATGCTCTTCTTTTAAAAATCACTCTGTGCGGCAACGTACACATTGCGCATAATTTTTATGATCACCACCAGCAAATACATGGTGTATAGACACGCATGCCTCCGCAATCTGCAGAGGCGTACGTTGAGATTATTACTACTTATTTATTCCATCCACGCTAGGGTGATAAGGTTGGCAAAGACCGCTGCCAGTGCGATCAAGAAACGTTTCATGTTGAATATCCTAGTCGCGCTTGATTACTTTAAAACAAAGTGAGCCAATAACTTTCCTGTTGTTACGCGATGTAAGTTCACTAAAGATCAGCTCAACCTGTATCATTCATTGCGACCTCGACCTTGCTCCTGTTCTTGCTCCCGTTTTGGCTCACTCGTAGTGTCCTTCCCTTGCTGCTTCTCTTTCTGTCCCGATGACTTTGGTTTCTGCTGCTCAGGCTGGCCTGGCCCTTGCTGTGATTGCTGGCTGCGATCTTGAACTTCAGGGCGTCCCTGTTGCGGAGATGAGGGAGTTGACCTCTGAACTTCTATGCCTCCCTTTTGCGGTGGCTGTGAGCGCGTGGCGGCCGGGCTATCCTGCTGAGGTGGTGTAGCCTGCTGAGGTGGCGTAGAACGCTGGATATCTTGCTGCTTAACACCTCTATCCTCAGGAGCTCTCTGTCTTTCTTGCTGAGGTTTTACCTGCTGAGCAGGCGCCCCTGGCATCTGCTGTTCACGCTGGTCTAGCCTCGGCTGTGGTTGCTGCCTAGAATCTTGAACTTCCGGGCGTTCCTGTTGTGGAGAGGCTGGGGTTGACCGCTGAACATCTACACCGCCCTTTTGCGGTGATTGTGAGCGTGGGGTTTCTGGTCTATCTTGCTGACGTGGTATAGATTGTTGGTTATCCTGCTGCTTAGAACCTCTCTCTTCAGGCATTCTTTGTTTTTCCTGCTGAGTAGGTGTTCTTTGTTTCAATTGCTCCTGCTGGTGTTGACGAACTACAGGATCGCGTGGCTGATAACGATAATTCTGTTGATGAAGCTCATGCTGCTGTTCCACTTGTCGAGGATACCGATCTCCTGAATATTGCCGTTGATAAGCAGGCAACGGCGCCGGTGCTGGGGCAGAGCTACGGTTCCATCTATCCCACCCACTTCTACGCTGATTCCAATCATGACCCCAGTGATCACCCCAACGCGGCGATGCATCAAACTGCCATCCAATAAAGTAAGCAGGCGGTAGGCGATAGTAGCGCACAGGAATTCGCAGTACAAATAACGGCACATACTCTGGATCTACAAGCCACCAAGGGCCGTTGTACCAAGAACTTTCGTACCAGTTATCATCTTGGTAAACCCAGTACAAGCCATCATAAAAGAAGAAGTTTGCTTCCATTTGTGGTGCGTAGTAGACCGGGTAACCCGGCACGATGACAAACTCTGGATAGGCTGGTACGTTGATCCCGATGCTTACGTTTGGAAGCCCAATACCGATACTCACCTGAACAGCAGCAGAAGCTGCCGAGCAGAACAACATCCCTAACACAATGAATACATAGCGAATTTTAAACATTTTGTCACCTCCAGCTCTATAACTAAAGGTCGGAGTCATGATTGTCAACGAAATGCGACATTAACTCTAACTTGTCATATATTACTGGACCAAACCTAGGCACTTCCGTTCGGTATCGCACATAAAAAGTAAAAATATGCAATGACCCGTTAAGCTCGTCAACCGATCATTGAGCTATATTTTAATGGCCGAATATACGTGCGCTAACGTACAGACGGCAGTAAAATTACACGGTAATTTAACTTCCTGACTTAGGGAACCATTCTCTCTGGCAACTTCCGACATGGGAATTGACCTCACCGAGGGAAGGTTTTGTGCTGCTTGTGGTCTTCCTTCATTGTGAATACAGAGTGGAATGACTGTTTGAGGGTAATACTGATGCATATAAAAAAATTTAAGTATGTCAGCACTACACAATTGGTAGCAGCGCTTTGCCTGACAGTGCTCACAGGCTGTTCGTCAATACCCACCATGGTGCCCGACATGGCAATGCAGCCATCGCATCCGGTACAGTTAGATGGTGCGCATGGACCGCTGACTGCCCAGCAGAGCAAGGCGGTTCTCGCCAAACTTAAAAAAAATGGTGACGAGACCAATATCTTCGATAAACATCTGGCACTGGAGACGGAAATTGTTGGTAGCCCGCTGGTAGTAGGCAATAAGGTAGAACTTCTGGTCGATGGCCCGACAACCTATGACGCCATGTTCGCAGCCATCGAAAATGCAAAAGACCATATCAATATGGAGACCTTCATCATCGAAGATGATGAAATTGGGCAACGATTTGCCAAGCAATTAATCAGCAAGCAAAGTAGTGGCGTGCAGGTAAACCTTATCTACGACAGCGTAGGCTCAATCAGCACACCGAAAGAGTTTTTCAAACCGCTGAAAGAAAGCGGTATCAATGTGTTGGAATATAATCCGATCAATCCGCTCATCACACGTAAGGGTTGGCAAGTCAATCAGCGTGATCACCGTAAGCTATTGATTGTGGATGGGCAGGTCGCCTTTGTGGGCGGTATCAATATCAGCAGTGTCTATTCCAGCGGGTCATTTGGCAAATCAAAAGCAACCAAAAACAAACAGCAATGGCGTGATACTCATTTGCGTATGGCGGGGCCAGTGGTTAGCGAATTCCAGAAATTATTTATAGCGACATGGAATCAGCAAAAAGGCGATCCATTAGCTGACAAAGCTTATTTTCCTGAGCCTGGGAACAAGGGCAATGAAGTCGTGCGTGCCATCGGCAGTTCGCCCGAGGAGCCTTACAGCCAGATGTATGTAACCTTGCTCTCCGCCATTAATAGCGCAGAAACCCAGATTTTTCTGACCAATGCCTATTTTGTTCCAGATCCGCAACTGCTTGCTGCACTGAAGGAAGCGGTGCAGCGCGGCGTAGATGTGCGACTATTGCTACCTGAAACAACCGATTCGGCCATGGTGTTTTATGCTTCGCGTTCTTATTACGACGAGCTGCTGAGCGCTAATGTCAAGATTTATGAAAGACAGGATGCATTGCTGCATGCCAAAACCGCGCTCATAGACGGCGTGTGGTCCACCATAGGCTCAACCAACCTCGACTGGCGTAGTTTCGTCAATAATCAGGAGATCAACGCCGTCATGCTGGGCCAGGATTTCGGTGCACAAATGCAGGCCCTGTTTGAGAAAGACCTGGAATCGTCCAAACTTATTACGCTCGAAGCATGGAGAAAACGTTCAATCGTCGCCCGCATCAAAGAAAGGACTGCGCGCTTGTGGGCGCGCTGGTTGTAAATCACCAATATGCACCGATTCAAACCGACTTTTTACAATACAGTAAATTTTTCAAATGAGAATTAAAGTATATGTATATTAGCCAGCGGCTCAAGGCAAGGTCGTTGCGATGGATGCCAGTTTTTGTGCTTATCTGCTGCGTATGGCTTGTTTGCGGGAAATCTTTTGCCGCAGAGCCAGATGTGTCCAACATACCGCTGCGCGCCAAGTACACGGAATTGGGCAAGCAGCTACGCAACAATCAGTTTCAACGTGCGCTCTATCTTAATTCGGCAGAATCTTCGCACGATCTGAAGGGCGAAATCTATGCCGTAGTCGATTATCCGTTTGCCACCGTTAACGAGGCGCTCAACAACCCGGCGCATTGGTGTGATGTGCTGATACTGCACGTTAATATCAAATACTGTCATGCTTCCAGCAGCAAAGCTGACACTGTCCTCACTGTAGATCTCGGTAAGAAATACTTTCAGCCGCTGGCGGATGCCTATCGTGTCGAATTCAACTATCGCGGGATAATCACGACACCGGATTATTTCGCCTTGGAACTCAATGCTGAGAACGGGCCCTTGAGCACCCGTGACTATCGCATCTGGGTTGAAGCTACACCGGTTAAATATGGGCGCACCTTTCTGCATTTCACCTATGCCTATACCTTTGGTTTAACTGGTAGCCTCACCATGCAAGGCTACCTGGCAACAATCGGCAGGGATAAGGTCGGGTTTACTGTCACCGGCAAACTACCCAATGGCCAACCTACCTATATTAAAGGGGTACGTGGCGTGGTGGAACGCAATACCATGCGCTATTACCTGGCTATCGATGCTTATCTTGCCGCGTTGACCGCACCAACCAAGGATCAGTTAGAGAAAAGGTTGCAGAAATGGTATGACGGCACCGATCAGTACGCCCGCCAGCTGCATGAAGTAGAACGGGTTGATTACCTCGCAATGAAACGTAAAGAGTATCTGCGGCAGCAGGTGGCTCAGTAGCTTATATGGCACCTCTAAAAATCCAATTTCCGTTGCTATGCGGCGTTATTCACAAAAAATTACTCCTTACATATCAAGCATATGCAGCGTCATAATTTTTTGCTCGCGTCTTGCTTAGCATAGAAACTTGAATTTTTAGAGATGCCCATATATGAATTAGTTGACGGATTACCAGAGCCCTCTATCGACAATACAAAAAAGACTTTTTATCTGATAGACAGGCGAACAAAAGTTATCTAATCCCGGCAGCCGAAATTATCGGTTTAATCGTCATGATACATTGTGCTGTCAATAACCTAAACAGTGTCGATTTAGATTACCAGCAATCCCATGGCCTTGCATAGCCGGCGCCTAGGCCAAAGTGAGAGCCAAATCTTGAGCCATAAGCCCCGTATCCATAAGGATAAAACCCATAAAAGCCTCGGCAAAAAGGGTCGTAAAAACGTTGTTGCTGCAACTGTTGGCGTTTTAGCCGTTCCACCTCGTCACGTTTTTCTTTCTCACGCTTATTGATTTCATCGGCGATGCTGTTTCTTAAGGCAAGTTCTCGACTGGTGTGCATATAATCTAACACTTGGGAATCAACGCCCTGCTGACTTAATGCAATACTTTGGCTGGGCGTTAAATCGTATAAAGAGTTGCTGGTTTTAATTTTTTCAATGATTTGGTCGGCACTGCTACCTGCTTTACTTAATCTAACAACATCATCCAAACTGAGTTCGGCCACTGGCGTTGGTATGATTCGCGCCAACTCAGCTTCTGAAATACGATCTATCTGCGGCGGCTTCATATTTTGCTGCTGACTTGATGTACTGCACCCTGTAAGCACAAATAAGAAACCAGCTAATAAAAAGCTAAACTTTAAGAAGCTTCTAAAAAAATAAATGCATTTACGCATCATTCCACGCCTTTCAACATCAATCATAGGGCATTGGGGTGAAGGCACAACCTTATTAACTCACTAAACGCTTTAAACAGCTTCGTCATTTTCACCACCCTTCGACAAGCTCAGGGAACAGAGAAAATGACGAATAATGTTAACGCTACAGAGTTTCAGTCGTGCAAAGACCTTCAAACGCTTTTAAATCACGCTGTAAAATCATGAGGCATTAGATTTTGAAAACACAAGCTTACCCGCCTTCACATCCACTTTGATCGTATCTTTAGCCACAAAATTCCCCGCTAAAATTTCACGCGCTAATGGGTTTTCAATCTCACTCTGTATCGCACGTTTAAGAGGGCGCGCACCATACACTGGGTCAAAGCCGGCATTGGCAATTTCTGTAATGGCAGCTTCTGTCAGCTCCAATTGCATATCCATTGCGTTCAAGCGTTTAGCTAAAGTCTGCAACTGAATAGCCGCAATTGATTTAATGTTAGCTTCACCAAGCGCATGAAACACCACCACTTCATCAATACGGTTGACAAATTCAGGTCTGAAATGCGTTTTCACCTCACCCATTACCGCTAACTTCACCACTTGGTAATCTTGGTCAGCCATACTCTGTATCATCTGGCTACCTAAATTAGACGTCATGATAATCACGGTGTTTTTAAAATCAACAGTACGCCCTTGACCATCGGTCAAGCGACCATCATCCAACACTTGTAGCAGCACATTAAATACATCAGGGTGTGCTTTTTCCACTTCATCCAGCAAGATCACGCTGTAAGGTTTGCGACGCACCGCTTCCGTCAGCGTACCGCCTTCTTCGTAACCCACATAGCCAGGAGGCGCACCAATCATGCGTGCCACTGAATGCTTCTCCATAAATTCACTCATGTCGATACGAATCAAGTGATCTTCAGAGTCAAATAAAAAGTTAGCTAATGATTTACATAGCTCGGTTTTACCCACGCCGGTTGGCCCCAAGAATAGAAAGCTGCCATAAGGACGACCAGGGTCACCTAAACCTGAACGCGAACGCCGAATCGCATCGGACACTAAACGCACCGCTTCATCCTGCCCAACCACGCGCTCATGCAACTTAGCCTCCATGGTCAGCAGTTTTTCACGTTCGCCCGTCATCATTTTGCTCACGGGAATGCCCGTGGCACGGCTCACCACTTCGGCAATTTCATCCGCGCCTACTTCAGTGCGTAACATTCTATGTTTGCTTTGTGCTGAAGTAGATTCAGCACTGGAGGCTTGTTTTAATTGCGTTTCAAGTTGTGGCAGTTTGCCGTATTGCAGCTCAGAGACTTTCTGCCACTCGCCTTTACGCGTGGCTTCTTCCATCTCAAATTTAACTTTCTCTATCGCTTCTTTAATGTGCGCAGAGCCTTGCACTTGCGCTTTTTCAGCTTTCCAAATTTCTTCCAGGTCAGCGTATTCTTTTTCAAGCTTGGTAATTTCTTCTTCAATCAGCTCAAAGCGCTTTCTGCTGCCTTCGTCTTTTTCGCGGCGCACCGCTTCGCGCTCTATTTTTAGCTGAATTAAACGACGCTCTAATTTATCCATCACCTCAGGCTTGGAGTCAATCTCCATCTTGATGCGGCTTGCCGCTTCATCAATCAAATCAATCGCTTTATCTGGCAAAAAACGGTCAGTAATATAACGATGTGAAAGCTCTGCCGCTGCCACAATAGCAGGATCGGTAATTTCTACGCCGTGATGCAACTCATATTTTTCTTGCAGCCCGCGCAAAATAGCAATAGTCGCCTCAACTGTCGGCTCATCGACCAACACTTTTTGAAAGCGGCGCTCTAATGCGGCATCTTTTTCAATATATTTGCGGTATTCATCTAAAGTGGTTGCGCCCACACAATGCAACTCACCACGCGCCAAAGCAGGTTTAAGCATATTGCCGGCATCCATCGCACCTTCCGCCTTGCCTGCCCCCACCATGGTATGAATTTCATCAATAAACACGATGGTTTGACCTTCATCCTGCGCCAATTCTTTTAGCACAGATTTCAGCCGCTCTTCAAAATCACCACGGTATTTGGCACCTGCCAGCAAAGCCGCCATATCCAAAGACAAGACTTTTTTACCCTTGAGTGAATCTGGCACTTCACCGTTAACAATACGCTGTGCCAAGCCTTCGACAATCGCGGTTTTACCCACGCCAGGTTCACCAATCAGCACCGGGTTATTTTTTGTACGGCGTCCGAGAATTTGAATAGCGCGGCGAATCTCATCATCACGCCCAATCACTGGGTCTAACTTGCCCAATCTGGCTCGTTCAGTTAAATCAACCGTATATTTTTTGAGTGCCTCGCGATTAGATTCAGCATCAGACTCATTTACCTGTTCACCGCCACGCACGGCATCAATCGCCTGTTCCAAAGCCGTTTTAGACAAGCCATGCGTCTTGAGTAATTTACCAGCAGCGCCTTTATCGTCCGCCAATGCCAACAAAAACATCTCGCTGGCAATAAAACCATCACCACGCTTTAACGCCAGCTTATCTGTCACGTTAAGCAGGTTATTAAGGTCACGTGACAGCGACACCTCGCCAGAACTAGCCGATGATTTTGGTAAATTCTCAATCGCATGAGTTAGCCCGGTTTTAAGTGGTGCCAAATGCACCCCGGCATGCGCTAATAACGAACTGGTTCCACCATCATCCTGATTAAGCAACGCTGACAACAAATGCAAAGCCTCTATCGTGGGGCAATCACTCGCCACCGCCAAACTTTGTGCATCATTCAGTGCTTGTTGAAATTTAGTCGTTAATTTATCAAAGCGCATGTTTCACTCCTGTGTTTATAAGGTTAACCTAGACTCGATATGGGGTTGAAACCTTGTTTTTCAATATATAATTACACTTCCAAAGAGCATTAAAAACCTCTTTCCTAAATTTGGCTACCCCCCATCATCAACACCTTGCATGGAGTAAGTTTTTGCTAACCAACACCCTCACTGCTGAAGACGTTTCACCAAACCCAGCCTGGACCATTTTAGATACCGAAGATCAATGGCAAGCGTTTAGCCAGCCATTTGATCATGATGCCTCAAAATCGCTGGTGCAATCTAACTTATTACTAGATGGTCTGCGTTGCGCTGCTTGTTCTGGCATTATTGAGCAAGGCTTGCAGGCGTCTCCTGGCGTGGTGAGTGCGCGCGTGAGTATGTCTAAAAGACGTGCGGTTGTGGTGTGGTCACCTGCAATCACGCTACCCTCAAAAATTCTCGCTACGATTCAAGCCTTGGGTTATAGCGCCAGCCCTGCATCCGAGCTGATGAGCGACCAAGAGTCGCTCAAAAAACAACGTGCCGCATTTTGGCGTTGGATGGTCGCAGGCTTCTGCATGATGCAGGTGATGATGTACGCAAGCCCGACATACTTCACAGAGCCAGGTGAAATTTCACCCGACATTCTTCATCTACTTAATTGGGCATCATGGCTACTTAGCCTGCCTGTGTTGTTATTTTCCAGCAACACGTTTTTCAGCAACGCACTGCGTGATTTAAAGCGACGGCAAATCAGCATGGATCTGCCAGTTGCATTGGGCATCATCATCACATTTATTGTGAGTTCAGCCGCAACTTTTGAACCTAATGGCTGGTGGGGGCATACCGTCTATTTTGATTCACTGACCATGTTCGTGTTCTTTTTACTGTCTGCACGTTTAATTGAAGTCAAACTGCATCGCAAAACCTTAGGTGCGCTAGAAAACCTGGTAAGCCGCATCCCTGAAAACACTGAGCGCCAAAATGCAGATGGCACCTTTACGCGTGTACTTAATTCGCAACTTAAAATTGGCGACACAGTTCGTGTCAACATTGGTGAAGCTTTTCCTGCCGATGGCACACTGGTTTCTGGCAGCACCAGCGTTGATGAGTCACTACTAACTGGAGAATCAACCCCAATTACAAAAAACCTGCACGACACCGTGATTGCTGGTAGCTACAATCTACGCCAATCGGTGACCATGACGCTTGAAACCATTGGTGAATCCACCAAATATGGCCAAATTGTCAACCTGATTAACCAAGCTGCCATTGAAAAACCCAGACTTTCGCAGTTGGCAGATCGTGTTGCGCGACCATTTTTGCTATTTGTGATATTAAGCGCAGCGCTGGCTGCTGCACTATTGTGGGATATTGATCATGGGCGCGCACTAATGACGGCCGCCGCCGTGCTCATCGTCACCTGCCCATGTGCGCTGTCTTTAGCCACGCCTGCCGCCATGCTATCCAGTGCCAGCGCCTTTGTTAAGCGCGGCATTTTAATCAAACGGCTACAAGCCATTGAAAACATTGCCGATATTGACACCATCATTTTTGATAAAACTGGCACGCTGACTGAAGATCACATTCAAATTAAAGCGATTCAACACAAAGATGGCCTGTCAGAATCACTCGCCCTAGCCTTGGCTGGCGCCATTGCCAAACACTCTTTACACCCGATTTCCCGTGCATTATTCAACGCATGTAAAAATAATCCGCAATTGGCACTGGCTATCGAACTGGACAACATTCAAGAAGTGGTTGGGGCCGGCATCAGCGCCTCTATAAAAAACCTGACGGCTAATGCCCTACTCAACGACTCCAAACTGGTTACTGGAGAACTAAAATTAGGCGCTGCACAATTTTGTGGCGCCATTGAAATAAATCAGCATAGTCAGCAGGTGTTTTTAGCCGATGCCAACGGCTGGTTAGCCACATTCACACTACAAGAAGCCATTAAACAGCAGGCCGCACTCACCATACAATTGCTAAAACAAGCAAACCTCGATATTGAACTTTTATCTGGTGATAAATCCAATGCCGTTGAAAATACCGCAAAAGAAATTGGCATTTCACACTATCAATCGGCCTGTAGCCCGCATGACAAACTGTTACGCTTGCAAACACTCAAAGCGCAACACAAAAAAGTGCTGATGGTGGGGGATGGTCTTAATGATGGTCCAATTTTAGCCAGTGCGCATGTTTCAATCGCCATGGGTAAAGGTGTGCCGTTAACGCAAGCCCATGCTGATTATGTTTTTCTTAATGGTGACATTAGTCAAATCCCATACCTGATTCGCCATGCACAACACACCATGCAAATCATTAAACAAAATATCGCATGGGCGATTGCTTACAACCTCATCAGCATCCCTCTGGCATTTTCTGGTGTGTTATCCGCTTGGTTAGCGGGGCTGGGCATGGCGGTGAGTTCATTGATTGTGGTCGCAAACGCCTTGCGCTTAACCAAATTCTCAACCAGCATTACAAATGCCACCCAACACGATAACTAAAGATCTAAACCCAAAGGTCTAAACTAAAGGACTTAATCATGGATATACTATTTATACTCATTCCACTCTCCGTCGTTATGGCGCTTATCGTACTCGGTGGTCTTTGGTGGGCAGTTTATCGCGGTCAATTTGAAGACATTGAGGATGAAGGTAAGCGTATTTTAGAAGACGATTGAATTCATTCGGTAAATTCATTAGCATTGATCCATTCTATAGAATATAGCCGTGCAGCCAAGTTTGATGTTATTTATGGAGTGTCATTACAAAATAACTTAAAGCTGACTAATCCAGCATATACCTTAACAGCGACGCGCTTGTCAGCATTGAGCGATCATAGGGGATAACGGCCACTTCTGGAGTATCTGGTAGTGCACCCCTCGGTCAGTCATGACTGATTCTACCAACACGAATGAGTCTACCCACCACATAATGGGCGTAATGGCCTGCGACTCCAAAACATGCCCGACGCGACGTAACAATGTGACATGTGGATTGAACTCATGGTTATCAAACCAGAAACCCGCTGCTATCAGTTCCTGCTGTAGCGCCGTGACCAGTTGACACAGTGCGGGTATTTTTTCCAGAGGTGCCGCATAAGCAATTCGGTTATGCTGCCAGAATGAAAGTCTCTCCAATATAAATCCAAAAGCTGGTGCCGACACCTTGTCCGCGGTTTGTATTAACCGCGGCAGACATGCACGTTCTATCTCCCCCAGAAACAGCAAGGTCATATGCAGGGTATCTGCACCCATGGCGCGCGCCTCACACCGTGACTGATATTCCATTGTTAACGTATGCAATGCCCGCCGTGCCAATGCTTCTGGCCACAGGGCAAAAAACACGCGCGCTACACTTGAATTTTTTATTTGCATTCCATGTAGATATGCACCCAAAGTTGATCCATCGTTCTCAGCAATTTGCATTTTATATGGCCCCATTTTTTAACGTTAACTTAGTATAATGCTTAGTAAATTACAAGTTTAATAGGTCATTACAAAATGCATAATGTAGGTCAATCCAGCCTGCATCTTAACGGTTGTGTACTTTCGTTTAGCTGCTGACAGCGTGCTCTTGCTCCATCTAGCTTTCATTCTGTTTGCCCTCCTGGGTGGCACAATGACAGTATGGCGGCGCTGGATTCCTTTTGTCCATCTTCCAGCAGCTGCTTGGGGATTCTTTGTTGAACTCACTAGTCGCGTCTGTCCACTCACGTACCTGGAGAACTACTTGCGTATTAAAGCGGGACAATCTGGCTACACGGAAAGCTTCGTTGAGCACTATCTACTGGATATCATCTACCCTTCCGGCCTCACACGAGAGATTCAGTTCGCACTAGCTGGTGTGGTCGTCATCGTCAATATCGCGATCTATGGTTGGCTCTTTTTTCGTCGGCGTGTTGGGAGCGTAAGAGATGCCTAATCTCCATCTAGATGATAACCTCGAGGTAAGCTACGGACATGCTGCTCATGTCACACGTTGAATGTTTGCTTCGGAGAAGATTGACTGGCTGTTTCGATGATGCCGAATCAACGTGACTGTCATTCCGGACAGGATGCTATTCCGCACGCAAATGATTACAGGAGAACAAGAATGACCACTCCTCCAGTTCAACCACAGAAGAAGCTACGCCTCATGATTCATGGCCGTGTACAGGGTGTGTTCTTCCGCAACTCGATGCGTCGCGAAGCGCAAAGATTGAGGGTCAGCGGTTGGGTGAGGAACTGCAGCGATGGCTCGGTAGAGGCTGCAGTGCATGGTGATTCAGTTGCCGTAGATGCCCTTGTGTGCTGGACCCAGCGCGGCCCGGAGCTTGCGCATGTGGAGCGAGTCGAAATCGAAATCGAAATCGATGATGGCAGTTACAACGGCTTCGAGATTATCGGGTAGCGACCATCACCCAAAAAAGCAGCCAGCATAGCTTCTATAAATTTAAAAAAATTATTACGCTAAAATTGATGCTTAGACTTAGATAAAGTATTTGCATCTGTACATACTATCGTACATGCTATTCAATAGCACACGGACGTAGGTGTCCGCTTATAACTGTTAGGGATGAAAGGCTATACCGTGATGTGTCAGTGTGAATTCAGCAGCGTTGTATGGAGAGACCGCATATGAATATACCTCGCGAGCCGCGAGTGGGACTCGCGCTAGGCGGCGGTGCGGCTCGCGGTTGGGCGCATGTGGGCGTTATTCGGGCCTTGGAACAAGCCGGCATTCGGCCACACTTGGTGTGCGGCACATCAATTGGCGCACTAGTGGGAGCGGCCTACGCCGCGGGCGAGCTGGAACATTTCGAGCAATGGCTACTCGGGCTGGGCATTACTAACGTGTTCTCGTTTCTGGATGTAAGTATGAATGGCGGGTTGATCAAGGGTGATCGGTTAATAGAGTTCTTTCGCTCTAATTTCATCGACCGCCCGATCAAGGACTTAGCCATGCCTTATGCAGCTGTAGCCACTGCGTTACATACCGGGGCGGAGGTCTGGTTACGCGAGGGTTCGACCGTCGAAGCAGTACGTGCCTCCATCGCACTTCCCGCGTTGTTTGCGCCGGTGCTACATGAAGGCCGGTTGCTGGTGGACGGTGGCCTTGTGAACCCGGTACCGGTATCGCTAGCACGCGCGATGGGCGCCGATGTCGTGATTGCGGTCGATCTTAGTTCTGACATTATAGGCCGTAACTTGCGTGAGGAATATGAGCTTGAAGTGCCGCGCGCAGAGGTCAGCGAATGGAAACGCAAACTGCAAGAGAGTATTAGCGCATTTATTCCAGCGCAACGGGACAATGAGCCTAAGCTTCCCTCCGTGCTCGACGTGGTAACCTCCAGTATCAATATTATGCAGGTACGCATTAGCCGTAGCCGCATGGCGGGCGAGCCGCCCGATGTGATTGTAGCGCCACGCCTGACACACCTCGGCTTGCTTGATTTTCATCGCGCCAAGGAGGCGATTGAGGAGGGCGAACGCGCAGTGGAGGTAGCGCTACCGAGCCTTATCGCCTTCTGTAAACAATCACCATGAGTGCGACGATATTGAATGGCTGCGCGCAAAGAGTTTTATGTCTAATTTCGGTTTCAGCCGTCTATGCTGATTAGCAGTTTTGAAACTTTCAGCCTAACTCATCTAGTGTAGGCTTCTATCAAGTAGCGGCGCATCATGCGATGGCTGTTGAAGTAAGATGCATTTTTGCTGATGGCATATTTCATGACCTTAATCCAGCGGCTTGCATCCTGATGATAATAAAGTGGCAGCACCACTTGTTCCAGCTTGTCATATAGGGCAATGGCATCACTGCCATTACTGCTGATCATGTTACCAATGGCCCAACCGGTGATACCTTCAATACAGCCTTCAATCCACCAGCCATCAAGTACCGACAGGCTGGGTACGCCATTGATTGCAGCCTTCATACCGCTGGTGCCAGAAGCCTCATACGGGCGAAGCGGCGTATTAAGCCAAACATCACTGCCAGCCACCACGCCATGTGCAATATCAAGATTGTAATTGGGTAAGTACACCGTAGGAATGATGCCTGCCAGCTGATTGGCGTAGCCATGCAACTCAGCAATCAGTGCTTTGCCGCCTTCGTCACTGGGGTGTGCTTTACCACTCATGACTATCTGAAATGGATATTGCCGGGCAATTCGTTTTAATCTCTCCATATCGGTAAATAGCATATCCGGGCGTTTGTAGGCCGTCATGCGCCTTGCAAACGACAAGATTGGAATATTGAGATCGAACCTAGCCCCAGTTAAATCAAATATCTGCTCAATAAGCGCTGTTTTTGCTTGCTGGTGCGCCTGCCAAATAGCTTCATCAGAGATACAGCACTCTGCGCGTATGAGCAGTTCAGGCTCATGGTGCCAACCTGGAATACGCGTGTTATAAAGTTCGCGGAAACTGTCTGCAGCCCAAGTCAAAGGATGTACGCCGTTGGTAATGGCATGCACTTGATAGCCGGGGAACATTTTATTGGAAATATCCGCATGGCTTTTTGCAACACCATTCACATACTCACTCAAATTTAAAGCCAGGCACGTCATATTCAGTGAATCTTCCCCAGCCAGATGCCTAATTGTGAGTAGGTCAAAAGTATTATCAAACACTCGATTCACTAACGCATAATCAAAGCGGTCATGTCCTGCTTCTACGGGGGTGTGGGTTGTAAAACTGCACATCTCACGTACACGGGGAATGTCGTAATGCGGCTCTCCCGCCCTCAACTCCTCCAGAGGGTAAGCATAACGGTGTAACAGTTCCACACCTAGCAGGGCAGAGTGGCCTTCATTCATATGGTAATGAAAAATAGTAAAGCCCAGCGCCTGCAGTAACCGTACCCCGCCGATGCCAAGCACAATTTCTTGCTTCAGGCGGTAGGTCGAATCGCCACCGTACAAATAGTGTGTGAGTTCACGGTCTTCAGGGCTATTCTCGTTAAGGTCAGTATCTAGCAGAAGCACAGGCTGCTTGCCGCCGCTGAGCCCCTCTACTAAATACAGCCATGCACCTATCCAAACAAGACGACCTTCAATGGTGACGGCCACTTTGGCATCCAGTGGCTTCGCCCAGAGTTCAGGCTGCCAAAAATCAGGGAGCTCAACCTGATGGCCTTGCTCATCAATTTTTTGGCGAAAGTAACCAGCACGGCTTACCAAGCTAATCGCAACCATGGGCAACATTAAATCTGCGGCAGAACGCACCATGTCACCAGCTAACACACCTAAACCGCCTGCGTAAGTTGGAATCTCATTACGCAAAGCAATCTCCATGGAGAAATAGGCTACACGTGGCGAATGGGTGAATTTCTCAAGCATAGCGCTCCTTTCAAGGTGTTATTTTGAATCATTTATTCAATCAACATCAATATTTAAGTGAATAATAAGGTATTTGCCAGCAATACTATTGTATACATCAATCAAAGACTGTGCTCGACTCGTAGATGGAAGCTCCCAAAAGTCTGGTGAGTTTGAGGCTAATCGTAGAGAAGGCAGGCAAGCCGCAAAACGGATGCTTGCAAAGTTGAATTATTAGAGGCGCCCAATATTCAATATCAAAAATCACCACCTCTTTTTTTACTAAATGTAACTATCAATTTCACAATTGTTACAATAATGTAACTTTTGCTTGAGTCAGCAATTACTTTGTGTTATTTTTTGACCTGCGTCAAAGTGTCACACCGAAAAAAGTAATAGGCAGGTCAACCGTATTAAATTGCGAGTGATGTATGGCATCCTATCCTTTAGGCTACAAAATTATCGCTAAGCCAAGCAACTCACTGTCTCCTAAGGGCTTTGTATGGCTTTTCACCAGCATTGTCTTGATTGTGATGATCGTTGCCATTGGTGTGTCGCAGATTGGTGCTTGGTTTGTATTACCTTTTGCTGGGCTTGAAGTATTAGCATTTGCTGCTGCGTTTTACCAAGTGCATGTTCATTACAATGACTATGAAAGCATTTCACTAGAAGGTGACAGTGTTGTTATTGAAAAACATGCTCACAAAAGTACAGAGAAAATCACCTTTCAACGCTACTGGGTCAAAGTAACGTTGCGTGACATGCTAGATGGAACAGTTGGCCTTTTTATAGGCTCACATGGCAAGCAAGTGGAATTTGGTAAACGTTTTATGGATGATATGCAACGCATTGAACTCGCAAAACAACTCAAGGTACAGTTAGCTAAATTTGAATAATTTGGCCTAATGCTTAACTTGGTTTTAATTATTAATTTGGAGCGTGTATGTTAATGCAAGGACTTAAAAAAATTGGTGCCGTCTTGCTTTTAGCTTTGGTAAGCATGGTTGCACATGCGGATTACAGCTGGAACTTTCCTGAACCAGTAACACCAATGGCCTTAGACACGCTGCACGTCCATAATAAATTTATGCTGATTACTATGGCGATTTTTGTCGTAGTGCTTGCCATCATGATTTATTCTATTGTTGCACATCGTAAAAGCAAGGGTTTCAAACCTGTTGCTGACAAAGTCCCCTCAACCGCAATAGAAATTTTCTGGACCTTGATTCCATTTGCCATACTGCTGTTAATTGACTTCGTGATCATGGGCATTCCCGCCTATCACAGCGTCATTATGATGGAAGACACACGTAACGGCTCTGAAATGGTGATCAAAGTCACTGGTTCACAATGGCGCTGGCAGTACGAATATATGAGCGGTGATGCAGAAGGCATTAAATTTGTCAGTAATTTGACAACTAATAATAAGCAAATGCATAACGAAGAAGAAAAAGGTCAAAACTACCTGTTAGAGGTAGATAACCCATTGGTATTACCAGTCGATACAAAAGTACGTGTGCTAATGACGGCAACTGATGTGTTGCACAACTGGTGGGTACCGCAGTTTGGTTCTTCACGCGTGGCAGTGCCTGGCTTTATCCGTGAAACATGGGTGCAGGTGACTAAGCCTGGTGTGTATCGCGGGCAGTGTAAAGAACTTTGTGGTAAAGGTCATGGCTACATGCCTGTGGTTGTTAATGCCGTCTCTAAAGAAGAATACAAAGCATGGGTACTTGCCAAGAAAGATGAGTTAGCTAAAGCTGACGCTGGCGCCGATAAAGAATGGACAAAAGAAGATCTGGTTGCTAAAGGTAAAGAAGTTTATGAGAAAAACTGCGCAGTTTGTCACCAAGTGACAGGTGCCGGCTTACCTCCAGCGTTCCCAGCCTTGACTGGTGGCAAAATTACCACTGCACCAATTTTCGGCGCAGATGGAAAATATTTACCTGATAGCCATTTGGATCGCGTACTCAACGGTAAAAATATAATGCCCGCGTGGAAAGCCTTATTAAATGATACTGAAATCGCCGCTGTTATCAGTTATGAGCGCAATGCACTAGGCAATAGCGTGGGCGATTTTGTACAGCCCTCACAAGTAAAAGCTGCACGTCAATAGTCAAGTTTAGGCACAGGAGATAGTAATGAGTACAACAACGGTAGCGCACCATGACGAACATGCTGACCACCCAACAGGTATTATGCGTTGGCTAACGACCACAAACCATAAAGATATTGGTACGATGTACCTGACCTTTTCGCTCATCATGTTTTTGGTTGGCGGCTGTATGATCTTAGGCATTCGTGCCGAGTTATTTGAACCTGGATTGCAACTGATGAATCCTGATTTTTTTAACCAACTCATCGGTGTGCATGCTTTAATTATGATTTTTGCTGCGCTAATGCCCGCTGCAACCGGCTTTGCCAACTGGATGATTCCATTGCAAATCGGCGCCCCAGACATGGCGCTACCACGCTTAAACAACTGGGGGTTCTGGTTGTTGCCGCCTTCAGCTATTCTATTAACGTTACCATTCACATTGGCGCTGTTTGGCATAGGTGATGGCGCCCTGGCGACTGGCTGGACGTTTTATCCGCCACTCTCAGTACAAGGCGGCATTGGTGTTGACTTTGCAATCTTTGCGGTACATTTACTCGGCATATCCTCTGTACTAGGTTCTATCAACATCATTGTTACGCTATTTAATATGCGCGCACCTGGTATGACTTTAATGAAAATGCCATTGTTTGCGTGGGGCTGGTTGATTACTGCATTCTTATTGATTGCCACCATTCCAGTATTAGCAGGTGCGGTCACTATGTTGCTCACAGATCGTCATTTTGGCACACACTTCTTTGATGCGGCAGGCGGTGGCGACCCCATTATGTTCCAACATTTATTTTGGTTCTTTGGTCACCCTGAAGTGTATATTCTACTATTGCCAGTTTGGGGTTTTATTCCACAAATCTTGCAAACATTCTCTCGTAAACCAATGTACGGCTACAAAGCACAGGTCTATGCTTTCTGGGGTATTGGTGCCTTATCAGTAGTTGTTTGGGCTCATCACTTCTTTACTGCAGGTCTGCCTGTACCTGCACTGCTCTACTTTATGTACAGCACCATGGCAATTTCTCTACCACTTGCGGTTTTATTCTTCTGCTGGATTAAAACGATGTGGAAAGGCTCAATGAGTTTTGAAACACCCATGCTATTTACCGTAGGCTGGATCATTCTGTTTGGTATTGGTGGTTTAACAGGTCTGGTATTAGCTGACGTTGCGGCGGATGCTCAATATCACAATAGCTACTTTGTAGTGGCGCACTTCCATTACACATTGTTTGCTGGTGGCATCATGGGCATTATGGCGGGTGTTTACTACTGGTTACCAAAAATGACCGGGCACATGTATAGCGAAAAGTTAGGTAAAACACACTTCTGGCTGACTGCGATTTCATTTAATATGACCTTTATCCCACAATTCTTCTTAGGCCTTGCTGGCATGCCACGTCGTATTCCTGACTACGCGTTACAGTTTGCTGAATTTAATATGATTTCATCGATCTCAGCGTTTGTTTTAGGCTTGTCTCAGTTACTATTTGTTTACATCATCATTACTTGTGTACGTGGCGGTAAAAAAGCAACCGATCAGGTATGGGAAGGTGCTGAAGGCTTAGAGTGGACATTGCCCTCACCTCCTCCATATCATAGCTTTACAGAGCAGCCGGTTATCAAGTAAATTGAAAAGTTAAATTAAGGTAAAAATGAAGGCTTGTTGATTTAGATGAGCCTTCGACACTATGATGGAAAAAAAACAATTATCAAAAAAAAATAAAATCGTTGCTTTAATTTTAGGTGCGATTGCATTGGCATGGTATCTAGCTTCCATGTTTACGTTATGGAAATAAAAGTTGAAAATAACAGCACTAGCCCAGATCAGCAAAGAAAATTGGCGAACAAGAAGCTAGGCTTTAAGCTGCTCTGGGTCGTTGCGGGATCCATTGCTTTTGCGATTGCACTGGTGCCTTTATATAATGTGCTGTGTACTTTAACGGGGCTCAATGGTAAAACAAAAACTACTGCTTCTGAGATTTCAAACACAAAAGTTGATGAATCAAGATGGGTTACGGTTCAATTTACATCGAGTGTAATGCCTGGGTTAGGATGGAATTTCTATCCTAAACAAACCAGCATTAAATTGCACCCAGGACAAGTAGAAACAGTGTTGTTTGAGGCTAAAAACATTACGAGTCAAGTAGTTGCAGGACAAGCGGTTCCGAGCGTTACACCAGGAGTGGCCTCTATCTATTTTAAAAAAATAGAATGCTTCTGTTTTATGCGACAAGAACTGCAACCAGGAGAGACCAAAGTCATGCCTCTAAGGTTTTTTGTGAGTCCAGAGCTGCCCAGTGATGTCAGTGAAATGACCTTGTCGTATGCGTTTTTTAGTGCAGATAAACCATAAAGATTCAGCTTATATTTTTTATAAGAATGCAAAGAGTGTGTAACAAATAAGCGCCGCTCAACCGCGGATTAGTTGAAGTAGATTAGTTAAACATAATGCAATAGGAGCAATGCATGGAAACACATTCAAGTAATCATTATTATGTTCCTCACGGGAGCTTATACCCAGTGGTCATTTCAGCGGGGTTGTTGAGCCTTGCTTCTGGTTTTATTTTTAGCCTGGCTACAGATAAGAACAAAGATTTAGCTTATCTGCAAACCCCTGGTAAGTGGATGATGTATATTGGGGCGGCTCTTATTCTGTTCATGACCTTTAAGTGGCTGGGTGCGGTTGTGACCGAAAGCGTGACTGGTCAGTACAAAAAATGGGAAGATCAATCTTTCCGCATCGGCATGATTGTATTCATCTGCTCTGAGATCGCGTTTTTTGCCGCCTTCTTTGGTGCACTGTTTTATATGCGCATTATTTCCGTGCCAGATTTAGCTGCATTTGACCCATTATTTACACCTTATAAAGACTTCATAGGCACTTGGCCCTCCGCCGGACCTGGCGGCGTTGTACTTGGCAAAGAATACTCCCCTGGCACACTTAACCCTATGGGCGCGTGGGGCTTGCCGGCTATCAACACCGCACTATTACTGTCATCAGGCGCCACCATCACTTGGGCACATTGGGGTTTGCTTAAAGACAACCGTAAGCAGTTGATTATCGGGTTATTTCTTACTGTCGCTTTAGGTACTGCATTCTTGGTTTGCCAAGCATTCGAATACCATGAAGCCTATACAGAGATGGGCTTAACGCTGGGAAGCGGCGCTTACGGTGCCACTTTTTTTATGCTAACCGGCTTTCACGGCTTTCACGTCACCTTGGGGACAATCATGCTGATTGTCATTTTGCTACGTTCAATGAAAGGCCATTTCTCAGCCAAGAGCCATTTTGGCTTTGAAGGTGTCGCTTGGTACTGGCACTTTGTGGATGTGGTGTGGTTGGGTTTGTTTATATTCGTTTACTGGTTGTAATGGTATTTATAAAAAGGGGCGATGCTCACGCACCGCCCCTTTTTTGTTTGAACCTGGCTTTCATTCCATCAAATAAATAATAGTGATGCTGTTTGCGGTTTTTGAAAAGCCATTAGACTTTGGGCTGGCCGATTAAACCAAAGTAGTAACCTATTAGTAGCAATAAAAACAATGTAATTGAAAGGCCGATACGTATGGTCAATGCCTTGACAGTACGTTCTCCACTGCCTTTATCTTTCGCTAAAAAATATAATGCAGAAAATAAGCTACCCACAATGGTAAACAGCACGATTACAATAGCAATTTTAATTAACATGACGATGTCCTATCTTTGTAGATGCGGCATTATGCGTCGCATATGACACAAAAGCAATTTAGCTTAACTGGCTACGTATTTAGGCCCTCGTGGCTAGGGACGCTCATATTGATTATTTGCGTGCCATTATTTATTAAACTTGGACTTTGGCAATACAACAAGGCTGCGTTAAAACAAGAAATTCAATCTAATTATGAAGCCGCCGTAAGCGCTGATGCACTCACCCTACCAAGTCAAATAGATAACTTTAATGCATGGCAATATAAAAAAATAAAATTAAAGGGTATCTACAATACGCAATATCAAATACTACTCGATAACCAAATAGAAAATAACAAAGCTGGGTTTCATGTACTCACGCCATTAAAGTTAGCAGGTAGAAACGATTACATCCTCATCAACAGAGGCTGGGTAGAAGGTGGAGTCATACATAACAACATACCCGATATTTCCACTCCAAGTGAGCCAGTCGAAGTTGTTGGCCAAGTTGCTATACCCAGTAAAAAGATTTTTACTTTAGAAGGCGATGCAGAAAAAACGGTTTGGAATAAAGTGTGGCAGCACATGGATATGGAACGCTATCAAAAAAGTGTCCCCATCACAGTGTTACCTGTGGTGATTAAACTTGATGCAAAAAGCAATGCCGGTGGCTTTGTCCGTCATTGGCAAATACCGGCGAGCAGAATTGCCACCAATATAGGATACGCCTATCAGTGGTTTGGCTTTGCCTTTGCCAGCATCATGATTTACTTATTCACCAGCATTAGAAAAGTCACAAGCAATCAATAAAATACGGGCAAATTTAATATGCAAAACGAAGTAGAAAATACCGAATATCTTGATCGACAACGCAGAGGGCGGCTAGTGTTCCTTAGCATGCTGATATTTTTTGTAACGCCTATCGTGGCTGTCATTGCGATGTATAAGCTGGACTGGAAACCTAAAGGCGAAAGCATTGGTGAACTGGTCACCCCAGCAAAGCTCCTCACCATGGATAACCCCATCATAACGAGCGAAGGGTCGGTCGCTCCAGCAAATCTATGGAAAGAAAAATGGAGCATGGTTTATGTGGCTGCAACTTGTGAGAATGCCTGCAAAAACAAGCTGCACACTATGCGTCAATTGCACGTTTCTTTGTATAAAGAAATACCACGTATGCAACGCGTGCTAATCACCACATCTAATAATGTTGCCGAGTTGAAACAAAACTATCCAGATATGCTGATATTGAATCAGCCTGCGATTGGAATCAGCACACTTGGCAATCAATTTAACATCAAAAGCGAGCAGTCCATTAGTGCTAACAGGATTTATTTAGTTGATCCGCTGGGACACTTAATGATGAGTTACGCGCCAATGACTGATCCAGCGCTCATTCGTAAAGATATTACACGCCTCATGAAGTATTCTTGGGCAGGCTGATCATGAAGCACGTTTTTTTTAAACGCTTGTCTTTATTTGCAACGGTGCTCGCGCTATGTGTCATCGTACTTGGCGCTTATGTGCGATTATCCGATGCCGGGCTTGGTTGTCCAGATTGGCCAGGCTGCTACGGAGCACTTACCGTACCTCAAAGTGAAGTGGCTATTCAAAAAGCGCAAGTCGTATTTCCAGGCAGCCCGATTGAATCTAGTAAAGCCTGGAAAGAAATGGCGCATCGCTATTTAGCCGGCACCTTGGGCTTAGTCATACTTGTTATGTTTTTATCTAGCTGGCGTCTCAAACCAAGCATTAAAGTACATCCCTTACTGCCAACAGCCTTGCTTGTTATCGTTGGCTTTCAGGCCATACTAGGCATGTGGACAGTCACCCTACTACTAAAGCCTGCCATTGTCAGCGCACATCTCATTGGCGGTATGACAACGCTAGCGTTACTCACCTGGATAACCCATCGGCATTGGGTAATGGATGTTACCAACAGTACAATTTCGCCAGCACTAAAACTTTTCATTCGAGGCGCCTTGCTGATTCTGCTCGGGCAAGTTTTTTTAGGTGGTTGGACCAGCACTAATTACGCAGCGCTTGCCTGCACAGATTTTCCAACTTGTCACGGTGCCTGGGTTCCCGCAATGGACTTTAAAGACGCGTTTCATTTGGTACGTGAGCTTGGGCAAAGTGCAAATGGCGGCAATTTAACACTGCCCGCTTTAGTGGCTATTCAGTGGACACACCGCATCGGCGCACTCATTACTTTTATATATTTAGCGGCTTTAGCATTCAAAATAATCAACACCCAACACCTTAGAACCATAGCATTACTGCTATTTGCCATATTATTGATACAAGTGTGTATCGGCATTGCAAATTTAGTGCTTCAGCTACCGTTAGCACTCGCCGTATTACATAACCTAGGCGCAGCTTTGCTGGTGATGATCACCGTAGTACTTAACTCAAAAATAACGAGCACAAAATATGACCACGCAAAAATACACCAGTGAGACACCAATGCGCATAATCGTAACCAACCAAATTAAAAACTTGATGCACAGAATCAAGATTTTCTTTCCACTGTGTAAACCGCGTGTGACTTCCTTAATCGTGTTTACCGCACTCATCGGCATGTTTTTAGCTACACCAAACATGGTACCTTTGCCACTTTTGCTAGCCACTACAATTGGCATTGCTTTTGCGTCCGGTGCGGCGGCGGCGTTTAACTGCCTAATTGAGCATAAAATTGATGCCGTCATGGCGCGTACCCGCGCACGCCCACTCCCTACGGGGCAAGTTTCATCGATGGAAACCATGGTATTCGCCACATTGCTAGGTTTAACCGGGCTTACCATTTTATACGTTTACGTCAACCCACTTACCATGTGGCTCACGCTGGCTACTTTTGTCGGTTATGCCGTGATTTACACCGTGTTTCTTAAACCGGCGACACCGATGAATATCGTCATTGGTGGCGCATCTGGTGCAATGCCGCCTATTTTGGGTTGGGCCGCCGTGACTAACACCGTTTCACCAGAATCGCTCATCATGTTTTTAATCATTTTTGCATGGACTCCACCCCACTTCTGGGCACTGGCGCTGTATCGCCGGGAAGAATACGCTAAAGTCGGTATGCCCATGCTACCCGTCACCCACGGTGAAGCATTTACGCTGCTACATATATTGCTCTACACCATCATCCTCATCGTGGTTTCACTCATGCCTTACGGGCTTGGCATGAGCGGCATGATTTATCTAATATCCGTAATCATACTGGATGCCATTTTCATGGCTTATGTCATTGCGCTTTATAAAAAATATTCAGATGATCTGGCAAAACGTACCTTCAGATACTCAATCATCTACTTAACGCTGTTATTTGCCGCTTTGTTAGTCGATCATTACTGGTTGATGTAATTGGGGAGAATTGTCTCCTCAATGTGCGACGTTGGATTTTTTCCGCATCACTAATCACTCATCAAAGCTTAAAATAAGCAAAAGTGATATTCAAATCAATGGCTCAATCATATTTTGAGTCTAAACACCTCCCCACCTACACTATCCAAATCACTAAGTAAAAGTTGCATTGACTCGATATATATTGAGCCAGTGCAATATATTACATTGTATAATTGCAAGATATTGAGGCATCTACTTGATGCGAGGGCTGTATTCAGTAAAAAAACACGCAAGTTAAGATTTTGTTGGAACAAGCAAAAACTTACCCCTAATGATCAATTTTCTTTAGTTTTATTTAAGGACCGAAGTGATGAGTAACAATAATGTAGAAACGTTTTACGACGACTACGTCATCAGAAAATTTACCGTGATGGCAGTGGTTTGGGGAGTGGTCGGCATGCTAGTAGGCGTGATTATTGCCGCACAACTTGCTTTTCCAGCACTTAATTTTGATCTGCCATGGATTAGCTTTGGTCGTTTACGCCCGCTACATACCAATGCCGTGATTTTTGCTTTTGGCGGCTGTGCTTTGTTTGCCACGTCTTACTACGTTGTGCAACGTACTAGCCAAGTCAAATTAGCCTTTCCACTTTTAGCCCGTTACACATTCTGGGGCTATCAAGCTGTCATTCTTGCCGCTGCCATCAGCTTGCCCTTAGGTTATACCCAAGGTAAAGAATACGCCGAACTTGAGTGGCCAATTGACTTGTTGCTATTAGTGGTTTGGGTGATGTACGCGCTGGTGTTTTTTGGCACTATTGCTAACAGAAAAATCAAACACATTTACGTTGCTAATTGGTTTTATGGCGCGTTTATCATCGTGGTAGCGCTACTGCACATTGTAAACAGCGCAGCAATTCCATCTGAATGGTTTAGGTCATATTCAGCATATTCTGGCGTACAGGATGCCATGATCCAATGGTGGTATGGTCACAACGCAGTAGGCTTCTTTTTAACCGCAGCATTTTTAGGCATGATGTACTATTTTGTGCCAAAACAAGCACAACGTCCTGTGTACTCATATCGCTTATCAATCGTGCACTTCTGGGGGTTGATTTTTACTTACATGTGGGCAGGTTCACATCACTTGCATTACACCGCGCTCCCTGATTGGACGCAGTCAGTCGGCATGGTGTTATCGCTCATTCTCTTAGCGCCAAGCTGGGGCGGCATGATCAACGGCATGATGACCATGTCTGGTGCATGGCACAAACTACGTGATGACCCAATTTTACGCTTCATGATTGTGTCACTTTCATTCTACGGCATGAGTACGTTTGAAGGTCCAATGATGGCGATTAAAACTGTAAATGCGCTATCACACTACACAGACTGGACCGTGGGTCATGTTCACTCTGGTGCTTTAGGCTGGGTAGGCTTTATCTCTATGGGGTCGTTGTATTTCTTAACACCACGCTTGTGGGGCCTAAAACAAATGTACAGCACAAAAGCCATTGAGCTGCACTTCTGGTTGGCGACTATCGGCGTGGTATTGTATATCACCGCCATGTGGATTTCAGGCGTAACGGCTGGTTTAATGTGGCGCGCAGTCAATGAAGACGGCACGCTCACTTATACATTCGTTGAGTCCGTGAAGGCAATGCACCCTTTCTACGTCATTCGTATGATAGGTGGCTTAATGTACGTGAGCGGCATGATTATCATGTTGTGGAACGTCATTAAAACTGTACAAATGGGTCAAGCAACGCCAGCTAGAATTCCAGCTGTCGCGGCGCACGCTTAAGGAATATAGAAATGTCAGATAATGAAAAAAAAGGGTTTACGCACGAGAAGATTGAAACCAACAGCTTCTTGATGATTGTGTTGATTTTAGTGGTGGTTTCATTCGGTGGTTTGGTTGAAATCGTGCCGTTGTTTTTCCAAAAATCAACCACACAACCGATTGAAGGATTAAAACCTTATACCGCATTGCAACAAGCGGGGCGTGACATTTACTTACGCGAAGGCTGCTACAACTGCCACTCGCAAATGATACGTCCATTTAAAGCTGAAACCTTGCGTTATGGTCATTACTCAGTGGCTGGTGAGTCGGTGTTTGATCATCCATTTCAATGGGGCAGCAAACGTACTGGGCCTGATTTAGCACGTGTAGGCGAACGCTATAGCGACGAATGGCACCGCATTCACTTAATTAACCCGCGTGATTTAGTGCCAGAATCTGTCATGCCTGGTTATCCTTGGTTAGAAAAAAACCTGGTGAACGCAGAAAAAATGCCGGCTCACCTACGCGCATTAAAAATTGCAGGTGTGCCATATACGGATGAAGAAATCAAAAATGCCGCAAATGATGTTTATGGTAAAACAGAAATGGAAGCCATGATTGCCTATTTACAAGTGCTTGGCACAGCACTTAAACAGTAAGCGCGCAATATGGACATTACTGATTTACGCAGCATAGCAACCGTTGCCGCCTTGGTGACCTTTGTCGGCATTTGGGTGTGGGCATGGTCTGGGCGGCATAAAAAAGATTTTGATGAAGCGGCAAGATTGCCGCTTGAAGGAGATGAAGAATGAGTGACTTTACAAGCAATTTTTGGCCGATTTTCATTTCAGCCATTGTCATTGGCGGTATTATTTTCTGTTTAGTCGTATTGTTTGTTACCAGCAAATCACACGATCCTCGCCATACAGGTCAATCAACTGGCCACGTGTATGATGAAGATATTGTGGAAATGAACAACCCTATGCCTAGATGGTGGATGTGGATGTTTATTATCACCTGTGTATTCGGTGCAATTTACCTATTTCTCTACCCAGGGTTAGGTAACTATAAAGGCGCATTGGGCTGGACACAGGCAAACCAGTATGACCAGGAAGTGAAAGAATCCAACGATCGCATAGCGCCTATCTATGCTGCTTTTACTGCCATGAAAGCTGAAGATGTTGCCCAGGATGCCAAAGCAATGGCGATTGGTGAACGTTTATTTATGAACAACTGCTCACAATGTCATGGTTCAGATGCGCATGGCAGTCGCGGCTTTCCCAACTTAACTGACAACGACTGGTTATACGGTGGCGCACCAGAAACAATCAAAGAAACCATTACCAACGGTCGTCACGGCATGATGCCGCCAATGGCACAGGCAATTGGTACACCTGAAGACGTTAAAAATGTAACTAACTATGTACTCAGTTTATCTAGCAGCACACATGACGCCAAACTTGCAGCATTAGGTAAAGATAAATTTACCGCGTGTGCAGCTTGTCATGGTGCTGATGGCAAAGGCAACCAAGCCATTGGCGCGCCGAATCTTACCGATGACATTTGGCTACATGGCGCAGGCGAAGCCGCTATTATCGACCGTATTAACAACGGTAAAAGCAACCAAATGCCGGCACAAGGTTCACGCTTAACGCCTGAGCAAATTCATGTATTGGCTTCTTATGTTTGGCGCTTTTCAAATTCAGCTAAAGCACAATAATAGGCAATTAGTTAATTGATCATTTGCATGAAACTTTAATGCAGATTGAATAATCTCACTGTTACTTGACGCCCGATATTTTGCACGTGCAAAAATATCGGGCATTGTCTATTTCTGCATCACCATTTATGCAAGGTCTCAAAACAAGTGCCTAATCAGAAACAAAAGTCGAAAAAAGTTATTCCTATCGCCAGTGATGCTTCAAAAGTTAAATCTGTATCACTCTACGAAGCGCATCAAAAAATCTATCCTCGCAATACCTCTGGCTTTTACAAAAACTGGCGCTGGGCCATGATCTGGATTACGCAATTGGTATTCTATGGTGTGCCATGGCTACAATGGGGTGAGCGCCAGGCGATGCTGCTCGACATCAGCACGCATCGCTTCTATATTTTTGGCTTAGTGCTTTATCCGCAGGATTTAATTTATCTTGTAGTCATTTTGATTATTGCAGCGTTAGCCCTTTTCTTATTTACAGCGGTTGCTGGCAGGCTATGGTGTGGTTTTGCTTGCCCACAATCGGTCTATACCAAAATATTTTTATGGATTGAACGCCAGGTTGAGGGCGACCGCGCAGCGCGTATACGTTTAGACAGCATGAAATTTGGCTTTAAAAAGTTTTACAAGAAGTGGCTAAAACATTTGGCTTGGATTAGTTTTTCAATGTGGACCGGCTTTACTTTCTTAGGTTACTTCACCCCAATACGTGACCTCATGCAAAACATTGCGCTATTTAATCTAAGCCCATGGGAAACTTTCTGGATATGCTTTTATGGGTTTGCCACCTACGGCAATGCAGGCTTTTTACGTGAGCAAATCTGCAAACACATGTGCCCGTATGCACGCTTTCAAAGTGCTATGTTTGACAACGACACCCTCATCGTTACTTACGATGAAGAACGTGGAGAGCCGCGCAGCGGCCGTTCTCGCAAAGTCGATGCCAAAAAGTCTGGTTTAGGTGACTGTATTGATTGCAATTTCTGCGTGCAAGTCTGCCCAACAGGCATTGATATACGCAATGGCTTGCAGTATGAGTGTATTAGCTGCGGGCTATGTGTGGACGCATGCAACAGCATTATGGATAAAATGGAATACCCACGTGGTTTAATCCGGTTTTCAACACAAAATGCCCTCACGCATCACTGGACGCAACATCAAGTTATCCGAAAAATTTTACGCCCGCGCGTGCTTGTTTATAGCGGGCTATTATTACTAATGAGCGCTGGCCTTGTTTACTCGCTTGCTACCCGCGTCCCATTTAAAGTAGATGTTATTCGAGATCGCGGCGTAATGTCACGTCTGGTCCCTGGTGGTAAAGTTGAAAACGTATATCGACTACAAATTACCAATGCCTCTGAGAAACTGGAAACCTATCGCATCTCAGTGGAGGGCATTAAAGGCTTATCCATTGCATCAGATAAGGAATTTACAGTTAATCCCGCTGAATCCCGCATGGTTGCAGTGAGCTTGCAAATTGAGGATGGCTCAATTAAGAGCGGTTCACATCCGATTGAGTTTGAAATTGAGGCTGCCAGCTCGCATGAAGAAATCTCTGAAAAATCAATTTTTTATATGTCTCGCTAAAGGTTAAGTCATGACAAGCAATCAACCCCCCAATCAAAAACCTAAATGGTGGAAATCAGGCTACGCATGGCTGGTTTTTACAGGTCCTGCAGTGGTCGTCGTTGCCAGCTTAACCACCGTATATATTGCTGTGAATGGTCAAGACCCGGTACTAGCCCATGAAGAAAATTCCGGCAATTACACTAAGTCATTAACGGTGGATCAAAAAAATTCTCTAGAGCCTGCCGGGCGCGCACGCAATCACGCAGCCACGGGTGTGAATAAACAATAAACATGCAGTCTGCGCTCACCTACAGCGCCCTAATCATGGGCTTGGCTGGCGGTCCGCACTGCGTTGCTATGTGCGGTGCGGCTTGTACCGCATTAACGCAGTCACCGCAGCAACCTCGCGGCATCTATCTTTATCATCTAGGGCGTCTGTGTGGCTATGCCACGCTTGGCGCAATTGCTACTTTCGCCATACAAAGCATTGCATGGTTATCAAGTTACAGCGCCATACTGCACCCGCTTTGGACTTTTTTTCATGTATTAGTGTTTTTTTGGGGTGTTTTGCTGCTGGTTTTTGCACGCCAACCGGTTTGGGTTGACCGCGCAGGACGCAACATTTGGGGACATGTAAAAAAACTCAGCATAAAACAAGGCGGCCATTTTTATGTCGGCATGCTGTGGGCACTTATGCCATGCGGCTTGTTATATTCTGCGCTGATTATTGCATCGTTCAATGGCAACCCGCTTGATGGCGCAATTAGTATGGCGGCATTTGCTGCAGGCTCTAGCGTCTCGTTATTTTTAGCGCCTTGGCTTTGGCTTAAACTTAAAACCAAAACAGTAGAACCCTACGGCATGCGTTTAGCAGGCCTACTACTCAGCGGCGCCAGCGCATGGGCGATCTGGATGGAACTCACGCACAATACCAAGGTATGGTGTACGTAGCTAAGCAACAACTACTGGGTATGCGGCGATAATGCCAACACTTTCAAAGCTTCTTTATCTGTATTCCAAACTAAAAATAATTGCTTTTCTTTTTGCATGAGCACCGGATAATCTGCCATACCATCAACCTCAAGTAGCATGTAGGCTGCCTCCCAACTTTTACCCTCATCGCCAGAGTGCATCACCCAAATTTGGCTTTTACCCGCATTTTTTTCGCGCCATGCCAACCAAACATTTTCACCTATCGTAGCCAGCGCAGGATGACCAGCCTGCCTTGCCATATTGCCGAACTTTTTGGGGGGAGATGACACCCAAGCCTCGCCATCCATACGCCCATAAAACAGTGTGGCATCTCTGCCAGCATCATCGTTACCACCATCAAACCACGCCATATGATATCCCCACCAGCTTTTGCCCTCGCCGCCGCTGGCTAGTGCTGCACCGTGATGTGGGCAGCCGTCTATTTTCCAGCGGCCAAAAGTAGCGCGTTTAGGCGCTGGAGCTTTGTTTATGGCAGGAGACATATTGGGAATTTCGGCTATCATATGGTCGCGCTCACTACCTGCAAATACGTGCCGCCACATGGCAACCACAGTCCCGTCCGGCTTATTAGTGAGCGCAATGCGACAACACTCGCAACTACTATCCGCGAGCTTTTGTTCAGGTATAAAACTCTCGCCTTTATTGTTAGAAACCGCATAATAAATCGCCGCACCATCGTAAGGTTTATTAGCGGCTTTAGCGGCAATTAAATCGCGCTTGTCCACCCATGTAACGGTAATTTTTCCATCTGCCGCCACATTGAGTGAATCAAACCGATGCGTAATTTCATCGCGATCCCGATGCACGATATAAGGCGTCTCAAACGTTCTACCTGCGTCGATTGACCGTGCAAACCATATATAGCCTGAAAATGGCTTTTTCAGTGCCTCCGTCCAGGTAAGATAAATATACCCTTCTGACGAGACTGCAATTTTCGGGCGCGCTTCACCATCTGCGCCGATTTTATGTGGCACCAGGTTCGCTTTTACTGGCGTCGAAAAGGTTTTGCCTGAATCACGGCTCACACCCACCATCACAAAACCATCCTGCACACTAGCTCGCCACAGGTTGCCCTGCGCATCAAAAGCCAAGCTGATTGCTAATGCCGCCTTTTGATGTTTGGTGTGGTCTTCATGAGCATGCGCATTAAATACGAAACCAGCCAAACACAATATGAGTAGGTTTTTTATCATCAATAATCAAATTTCAATTGCACATAGCCAGTGCGCTGTGGATAAGGGTGAAACACATACGATTTGTAATTATTCAAATTATCCACGCCCAAACTGGCGGTGTAACGGTCTGCGAATTTGTAATTGGCTTTAACATCCATCACAAAGAATTTGCTCGCACCACCAAATGTGTCGGGGTTAATGTCGCTATTGTCCAAAGCATTATACTGCCGGCCGCTATAGCGCGCAGCGAAACTATATGTGAGATTATTACCTTTGTGGTAAGTCGCCACCACCTTAAACATGTTTCTTGGAATACGCGGTGGTTTATTACCTACAGTGTTAGGTGCGCCATCGTTACGTAAAACCTCGGCCTCGGTAAAAGTTACGCTACCTTGTAAATCCAGGCCATGCACAAATACATCTTGCCATTGGGTTGCCAATTCAAGTCCACGCGTGCGAATATGGTCAACACTCTGCACAAAGCTACAATTCCTTGGATTGGTGCAAGTACCTGTATCGTAGGGAATTGCACTGCCATTTCTTAAAGTCTGCGAAATCAGCGCATCATATTTATTTTCACTAAATAAGCTGGCTCGTACTAAGCCATTATCAAAGCGACGCTCTGCCGTGAACTCGCCCGCAATCACTTCTTCTGGTTTTAAGATTGGGTTAGCCTGCACGAAGTAGGCTGTGGCCCCATTTTGCAAAGGCTGGAACATTTCACTTACAGTGGGAAAACGGAATGCCTGCCCCAACGCCGCGCGGAAGCCCCAAGCGGGCTGCGGCTCAAAGCTCAATGAGATTTTAGGTGAGAATTTAGTTTCAGATACATCTTTATAATTGGCAGTTCTCAATACGTTAGAAATAATCGTCTTATTTTGCCCATCATTCGCCTCCCAATGCTCGGCACGTCCGCCAAAAGTCAGCGCCCATTGCGGGTTAATCTGCCATTTATCTTGCGCATAGAGTGCCTGGGTACGTGTTTCGCCACGTGCAGAAGCATTCAACGTACCTTTAGTGCCAATTGACCAATCAGCTGTGTTATTTGTTTCGCTGCTTAGCTCGTATTGATCCACATGGTAGCCAATATCAATGGTGTGGTCATGCGGGCGCAAGGTAGCGCGTGCATCAAACACCGTCCAGCCAGTACCTTCCAGGTCTGTCACGCGGCCAGCGCGTGTTCTGTAGGGGTCTCCTTGAGCAATAGTACCTGTAGACGACGCATTAGCAGCACTATTTTTATCTTTTTGATAATCGTAATCTGAGAGTGTCAGTTCCCAATCAAAAAAACCTTTGGTGTTCGATTTGATGTCCAAGGCGTGCATGATATGCAAAGCTTCTGCCTCGCCTGGATTCATGCCGGAAATATCATAACGCTTGCCATTAAAGTTTATACGACCGTTATACACCGTGTTACCTGCCGCATCTTTAATATAGCTTTGCACGTCTGTTTTTCCATCCATATCCCATACACCCAGAGTATAAGCTGCTTTAATGGTTGGGGTGATGTCGTAAGTCGCTTTGAATTTAATGTTAGTTTGCTTGGTATCGTCAATGCTATTTGCTCCAAAAATGAGACGATTGGCATTGGTTTCACTTTTATCCTGATACGCTCCCGTCACCACAGGGCTTGCCTCAGGTGCTGTAGTTGAAAGGTTCGCCGTTGAAAAATTCATCGGATGACCTTCACTTTCTAAACGATCCACCCCCAACCAAAACGCAAAATCATTCACTTTGTTGCCGAATGACGCCGTTAAATGATTGCCATTATAATTTTCGTCAGTGCCGTAAAGCTCAAAATTTTGCGCAAACGCCTGCACGCTCGCATGTACCTCAAATTTCTCTGGCATACGTGTGGCAATACTAATTACACCGCCAAACGAGTTTCCTGCGTAAAGTGCCGAGAATGGCCCATACATCATGCTCATACTTTCGATTTCCTCTGGGCTAACCATCCCCCAGCGCGGCGGAAAAGCAAACGAATTGCCGAGTAAATTAGAAAGCAACACACCATCCGCATACAACATGCTTTGCGCGCTAGATAGTGTGCCAATGGTACGCGTGGCAATAATGCCGTTGCGATCACCAATAAAACGCTCACGTACTTGAATGCTGGGAAGATATTTCAAGGTTTGCGCAGGAGTTGCCGCGTTGACGTTTTCTTCAATTTGTTTTTTATCAAAAGTCTCAACAGTGGCCGGATGCTTGGTAATACGACTATCAATCATTGGTGCACGTACTGTCACCGCATCTAAATTGATAGTCTCCTTATGTTCTGCCCAAGCCACATTACCGAACGTAGCTACAACTAAAGCAAAAATAAGTTTATTCTGCATTCTCCCCACCCCAACTTTTATTGTTTAACTGATAAATAAAACTTGGCTTGAGTGTATATGAAATAAAAACCATGCGGAATGTGGCATATTGTCGCAGCACTTTGCTCCAAGGCAACATGTACAAAATTATTACAACAAAAAAAGAGCCTCTCGGCTCTTTTTAATCACATCTGTATTTCAAGAATCCGTTTTTAGGCTGCCACTTTCTTACATTCTTTATAACATGCAGTACAGCTTTCCATACACGCTTTGCAGGCATCATGTTTATCTGCATGTTTTTTGCATTCATCTTCACATTCCTTGCAAATATCCATCGCAATTTTGGCTTGGCTTTTTAAATAGGCCGACTCTTGGCTTGCAAGCTGTTGCAACGCGCCACATACGGCCAACATCTGATTCACACTTTGGGCACAGGCTGCCATTTCTTTATCGCCTTGACCTAGCAATGTTAGACAATGGCTAAGGCAAACTTGCCCTTTTTGTATGCAATCTGACGCCGCCGTAATTAAACCTGTATTCACGGTACCTCCATGATGGTGCTGATGTTTATGCCCCTCAACTGCGTGTGCTTTACCAACAATCGCCGCCCCTGCTAACGCCACGCCACTTAATAACAATTCTCTCCTGTTCATTGCAAATTCCTTTTCGTGAGTTTAAATTAATAGGCTGATTGTATACCTGTAAACACACCAAATCCATTGAGAAATCATCTGCAAATCATATCAATTGCAGTTGCTAGTTAGTTGATCAATATACTGTACTGAGCAATTTATCTGCGCGACGATTTGTCACATTCTGATATTTATAATCCACTATATAATGTGATGCATGGCAACGTATCCTCAAACTACACAAGTTAACGCACTCAATCGAACTGGGTTAGAAAATCCCTTACGTCGCAATTTGCAGCGTTTATTTTTTCTGCGTAGCGTGATGATTATCTCTATGCTGGCAGCCACAACGGCGCTATTTTACATGCATATTCCACTGCCAAAATTACCGATTATTCTTGCTGTGGGTGCTATGTTGCTACTCAACCTAGTGACATTAGTGCGTTTAAAAAAACACAGTGACGTCAATGATAAAGAGCTTTTACTACAGCTTTTGGGTGATTTAGCTGCGCTTACGCTGTTATTTTATTTTACAGGCGGTTATAGCAACCCACTGGTATGGATGTATTTATTGCCACTCACCGTGGCAGCGGTGGCATTAAAGCGTGAACATGCCTGGCTACTCACCGCCATTGCTGTAGCCTGTTATTCTGCATTGGTGTTTTATTACGTACCGCTGTCACATTTGCACATGCACGACTTGGCTGGCAAAACACTAGATATTCACTTGGTGGGCATGTGGTTAGGCTTTGTGGTAAGTGCTGGCATCATTGCCTTTTTTATCACCCGTATTGGGCAAAGTTTGCGCGATTACGACCGCATGTTGGCATCGATACGTGAAATATCACTTGAAAGTGAACGCATGTTGGCATTAGGCACGCTGGCTACCAGCGCGGCACACGAGCTAGGCACGCCGCTTGCAACCATGGCCGTGATAAGCAAGGAGCTTGCGCACGACCTGGTCAACCAACCTGAGCAGTTACAGCAATTAGATATCATAGTTAGGCAGATTTTACGCTGCAAAGAGATTTTATCTTCCATTACGCGTGATGCAGGTAAAAGCCGTGCCGATACTGGCCATGGCATAGTATTGCGTGAGTATTTACAAGAAACTATTCAGCGCTGGCGCGATATGCGACCGGCGACTGAACTGGTCACCTCACTCAGTGAAAACATTCACAATCCTTTAATCTTTACGGATAAAACCCTCACGCAGGCGATTCAAAATTTACTAGACAATGCGGCTGATGCCTCCCCTGAACGCGTCTTGTTTAATGCCGAATGGGATGAAGCTGTGCTAACAATTAAAATCCGTGATTTTGGTTCAGGGCTAACAGAGGAAGTTGCAAAGCATCTAGGCAAACCATTTTTCACTTCAAAAAGTGAAAAAGGCATGGGACTGGGCGTGTATTTAACACAAACCACACTGGCGCGTTATGAAGGCAAGCTAAAGCTTGGCAACCATCCTGATGGCGGCGTAATCACTATCGTAAAAATACCATTAAAAAAATTAAAGGTGAGTCCATGAGTACTATTATTGCAGATGAAAAGCCAACATTATTATTGGTGGATGATGATGCTGAGTTTTTAAGCGTGCTTGCACCTGCCATGCGTAAGCGAGGTTTTTTAGTCACTACGGCGAATAGCGCAGAAACGGCTTTTGAGCTTGCTAAAAACGATGCGCCTGAATTTGCGGTAGTAGATCTCAAAATGTCAGGCAATTCAGGCTTGGTGCTGATTCGACAACTTGCGAGCTTAAATGCAGGTATTAACATTGTTGTGCTCACTGGTTACGCAAGTATTACCACAGCAATTGAAGCCATCAAATTAGGCGCGACACATTACCTTGCAAAACCTGTAGATGCGGATGAAATTGTTGCCGCGTTTGAAAAACAATCGGGTGATGCTGAAGTAGAGTTGTCTCACAGCCCACTCTCTATTGACCGCTTAGAATGGGAGCATATTCAACGCGTATTAGCAGAAAATGATGGCAACATCTCAGCCACCGCGCGTAGCCTGAATATGCACAGACGCACATTACAAAGAAAATTAAACAAAAAACCTAGCTTAAATCCTGCCATTAACGAGTTAGGTTTATTTAATCGTCGCTAAATCGCTGCTCGCGCCACGGGTCGGCCTCATTGTGATAACCACGTACTTCCCAGAAACCTGGCCGATCAACCGCATGTAACTCAATCGCCTTGAGCCACTTTGCGCCTTTCCAGGCATAGCGTTTAGGCACAACAATACGTACTGGCCCACCGTGCTCAGGCGTTAAAGCCGCGCCTAGAACACGATGCGCAATGATGACATCGTCATCTAATAACGCTTCCAAAGGTAAGTTAGTACTATAACCATCATAGCCGTGCAGGGTGACGAATTTAGCGGCTGGTTTGGGTTGCGCCATGGCTAAAACATCCTGCGCACGTACGCCATGCCAATCCATATCTAACTGACTCCAGCGCGTCACACAGTGAAAATCCGAAACTTCTGTAACCTGAGGCATTGCCTGAAACGTATCCCAATCTATATTGAGTTCATGTTCAACCAAGCCATAAACGCACAACTTCCAATTTTGGGACGATACCTGCGGACGAATACCCAAATCCAATGTCGGGAAGCTTTTGACTTCAGTCTGCCCAGCAGGAATGCGCTCATTGCTATTCGCTTTACCTGGCTTTGCACCACGCTTAGCTAAAGCAACTTTGCCTTCTATGAGCTTTTTCCAGTCTGGCATTTATGATCCCCGCCTCTTGGCTATCTGTTTGGTTTTCTAAAACTATCCAGCAATAGCAAGCCTACACCTACACAAATCGCGCTGTCTGCCACGTTAAACGCAGGCCAGTACAAATCGTTAATATGAAAAAACAGAAAATCAACGACATAACCCAAGGTTAACCTGTCATACAAATTACCGATGGCACCGCCTAATATTAAAGCCAAACCTAAACTAAACAATTTTTCTTGATGATGCTTTTTAATCAAGTAAGTAATTACTACCACGGCAATCGATGTAATTGCAGTAAAAAACCATTTTTGCCAACCGCCTGCATCGGCTAAAAAACTAAAAGCCGCGCCTTCATTGTGGTAGCGCACTAAATCAAAAAAACTCGTCACGGTTAAGTGTTCGCCATATACAAAAGCATTTTGCACCAAATGTTTGGTATATAAATCAAATGCTACGACAATCGCGCTGATTAAAAACCATTTACGCATGTGAATGCGCCTCGCCAGCACCAAATAAGTTGCTGACGCAACGTCCGCAAATGTGAGGATGCGCGGGGTCTGAGCCAACATCAGCGCGATAATGCCAGCAACGGTCACATTTAACGTGTGAACTTGGCGCTACTTGCACATCTAAATTACCCGCGCGTTGATGAACTGTAGCGCGCGATGTAATAAGCACAAAGCGTAAATCGTCACCTAAACTGCTTAGCGCCTCAAAAACTGCATCTTCGGCATAAATATCCAGCTCGGATTGCAATGATGACCCTATTAAACCTGTTGCACGCTTTTCTTCTATGGCTTTATTCGCCACCGCACGCACTTCTAAAACTGTCTGCCATGATTGAATATCTGCATCAGTTAGGCCATGCTTAGGCAATTCATACCAAACATCTTCAAACACCGTTTTATCAGCATCTAGCTCTAGCGTTTGCCAAATTTCATTTGCGGTAAAACTCAAAATTGGTGCCATCAAACGCATCATAGTGTGCGTAATGTGGTGCAAAGCACTTTGCGCTGCACGACGTGCATGTGAAGTTTCACCTGCGGTATACAACCTGTCTTTAAGAATATCCAAGTAAAATCCACCTAAATCTTCTGAACAGAAGCTCACAAATTTTTGTACTGCAAAATGAAATTCGTAGCGGTCATAATCTGCCAAAATTTCCGTTTGCAGTTTTTCAGTTAAGTACAAAGCATAACGGTCAATTTCTAGCCACTCGTTCACTGGTAGCAAATCTTTATTTGCATCAAAATCTGCAATATTCGCCAATAAAAACTTGCATGTGTTACGAATACGCCGGTAACTTTCAGCCACACGCTTTAAAATTTCATCTGAAATCGTCAGTTCACCTGAGTAATCGGTTGAAGCTGTCCAAAGGCGTAAAATATCCGCACCGTATGTATCCATCACCTTTTGCGGCGCAACTACATTACCTTTAGACTTACTCATTTTGTGACCTGAGCCATCCACCACAAAACCATGCGTAAGCAAAGCCTCATACGGCGCGCGGCCATCTATGGCGCAACCAGTAAGCAAACTTGATTGGAACCAGCCACGGTGCTGGTCTGAACCTTCAAGATATAGGTCAGCAGGAAAGTTAAGCTCTGGGCGACGTTTTAACACCGCAGCATGGGTAGCCCCTGAATCAAACCAGACATCTAAGGTATAAGTGACTTTTTTGTAATCTGCCGCATGTTCTGGTGCATGTAGCGCCAAAAAGGCGGCACCATCTAAACTAAACCAAGCTTCCACGCCTTGCTGCTCAACTAACAAACAGGCTTTTTCTAACAAATCTGGCGTTTGCGCATGTGGCTCGCCGGTTTCCTTATGCACAAAAAATGGCATCGGCACCCCCCAATTACGTTGGCGTGATACACACCAATCAGGGCGATTTTTAATCATTGCTTCTAAGCGCGCACGCCCCCAGGCAGGGAAAAACTCTGTTTCAGCTACCGCACTATTGGCGTGTTCACGCAAGCTTATACCTGCAGCATCTTGCTCGTTCATCCCCACAAACCACTGATGCGTGGCGCGGAATATCACTGGGGTTTTATGGCGCCAGCAATGCGGATAGCTGTGGTTCAAACGTGCTGAAGCCATCAAATTGCCACTTGCTTGCAAAGTTTCAATCACACCTTTATTGGCATCCCAAATGCTCATGCCAGCGAAGCGCTCTACGCGGCTGTAAAACTTGCCATCGTCGCCCACAGGGCAATCCACTGGCAGGTTGTAGCGCATGCCCACAGCGTAGTCATCTAAACCATGTGCAGGTGCTGTATGGACCAAGCCCGTACCCGTTTCAGCGGTGACGTGATCGCCGCAAATAATAGGCACTTCGCGGCTTTCAAACGGATGATGCAATTTTATATGCTCAAGCGCTACACCTTTGCATGATGCAATCGTCTTGGTTGCAGTTTCACCATAACGCGCTAATGTTGCTTGAGCTAGACCTTGCGCGAGTATCAACAAACCTTTACTGGTTTCAATCAAATCATAGTCAAATTCAGGATGAACAGAAACTGCTTGGTTTGCAGGCAATGTCCAAGGTGTAGTTGTCCAGATCACAGCATAGGCGTCACCCGTGACTTGTACACCAAAGACTTTACCCAATGCCACGTTATCAGCCACCTTGAAGCCCACATCAATCGCTGGCGAGTTTTTATCCTCATACTCAACTTCAGCCTCAGCCAACGCAGAACCACAGTCTACGCACCAGTGCACTGGCTTGCTGCCTTGGTACAAATAACCGTTTTTATAAATCTCGCCCAAAGCGCGCATGATGTCGGCTTCGGTTTTAAAATCCATCGTCAGATATGGGTTATCCCAATCACCCAACACACCTAGGCGAATAAAGTCTTTCTTTTGACGCGCGACTTGTTCCGCAGCATATTCACGACAAAGCTCGCGGAATTTGGCAGGATCAATATTTTTACCGTGATTTTTTTCTACCACTAACTCAATTGGCAAACCGTGACAATCCCAGCCCGGTACATAAGGCGCATCGAAACCAGACATGGTTTTTGACTTAACAATAATGTCTTTTAATATTTTATTCACCGCATGGCCGATGTGAATGTCGCCATTGGCGTAGGGAGGACCATCATGCAAAATGAATTTTTTAGCCCCTTTACGTGATGCGCGAATACGCTGGTAAAGCTGCGTATCCGTCCATTGTTTTAACCACGCAGGCTCACGCTTAGCCAAGTCGCCACGCATAGGAAACGTGGTTTCAGGTAGGTTTAATTTGTATTTATTATTTTCTTCAGTCATTTCATCATTCCAACTAGTCTTTTGTAGGAGCGCAATTTATTGCGCGCCTACAAGAAAAAATCTCGTGCCGCTATTACATCAGCCGCAATTTGCGCTTTCAACGCATCTAAACTTTCAAACTTCATTTCATCACGTATTTTGTGCAAAAATTCTACATGCACATGCTTACCATACAAATCATCATCAAAATCCAGCACATGCACTTCTAGTGACAACTTAGGCACACCCGCAATCGTTGGGCGCACACCTAAATTTGCCACCGCATTCAAACCATCTAATTTTACTGCATATACGCCAGTGAGTGCAGGTCGCTCATGCCGCATATGTACATTAGCTGTAGGAAAACCAAGCTGCCGTCCGCGTTTTGCGCCATGCACCACCTTGCCGCTCATGCTGTATGGTCGCCCCAACAGCAACGCGGCTTCTTGCAAATTGCCAGCAGCCAAGGCTGAGCGCACACGGGTGCTGGAGACGCGCGCATCAGCCAAATTCACCTGTGGCAAACTAATTAAATTAAACTTCTTCTCTACAAAATCAACTACAGAACCCGCGCGCATCGCCCCAAAGCGGAAATCCTCACCGACCAAAATCACTTCAGCATTCAAAGCGTCACGCAAAATAGTTTGCATAAATTCTTCCGCCTTCACTTTAGCAAAACGCCGATTAAATCGGCACACATAGACAAGATCAACACCCGCTTTTGCAAAATACTCTAACTTTTCGCGCATGGAACATAACCTGGCCGGCGCACTCTCTGGTGTAAAAAACTCGCGCGGATGCGGTTCAAACGTCATTACAGCAGAGGTTAAATTGAGCGTTTTCGCGGTTTGCGTCAATTTATTCAATAAGGCCTGATGCCCTAAATGCAACCCATCAAAATTACCTATAGCTAGCGCGCATGGCTGCTGCAAGCTGGCGGGGATGTGTCTAAACATCCGCATTTAACGATTCACCCGACGCATATAATCTCGCGGCCTAAAACCTAACAGCATTAACGTAGAAAAATAACTGACGCCACCCAACACCACCAAGCCGGTAATGTAAGTTAAGCGTTTGATTAAACCAAACTCCAGCCAGGCTTTTGCATCGCCCATCGCGAAATAAAGCACGCTACCCATCACAACAAGCGCTACTAATAATTTAAGTAAAAATAGCATCCATCCTAATTGTGGCTTAAAAATATTAGCTTGTCGCAAATGGTAGTAAAGCAGCGTGGCATTGAGGCACGCGCCCAAACCTATTGCCAAAGCTAAACCTGCATGCCGTAAATCCAAAACAAACACAAACAGCACATTCATCACTTGCGTCATCACTAAGGTGAAAATTGCAATTTTTACGGGAGTTTTAATGTTTTGCCGTGCATAAAAACCAGGAGCCAAAATCTTAACCAAAATCAACCCAAGCAAGCCCACGCTATAAGCAATTAAAGCTTGCTGAGTCATAGCAACATCCAAAGGTGTGAACTTTCCATAATAAAACAACGCCGTCACCAAAGGTGTTGCCAGCACAGCTAGCGCCACTGCAGCAGGCGCTGCTAAAATAAAAGTTAAACGTAAGCCCCAATCTAGCAATTGTGAGTATTCACTATCGTCTTTACCTGCATAAGCCTTAGATAAGCTAGGTAGCAAAATAGTACCTAAAGCCACTCCTAGCACCCCGGTCGGAAACTCCATCAAACGATCAGCATAATAAAGCCAGCTCACACTACCCGTTTTTAAAAATGAGGCGAATATCGTGTTAAGAATCAATGAAATCTGCGCTACCGACACCCCAAGCACCGCTGGCCCCATCAATTTCAATATACGCCACACACCTTCATCATCACGCTTAAAATCCAGCTTAGGTAGCAAGCCAATTTGCTTTAAAAATGGCACCTGAAACGCCAGCTGTAAAAAGCCACCAATGAATACCGCCCACGCCAACACTTTAATCGGCTCATCAAAGTAATCTGCAAAAAATAATACAGAGGCTATCATCGAAACATTGAGCCACACGGGTGTAAACGCTGGAATGCCAAACTTGTTGTAAGTGTTGAGCACCCCACCTGCCATTGAAACCAGCGAGATAAAGAAAATATAGGGGAAAGTAATGCGTAGCAATTCAACCGTCAGTTGCATTTTTGCAGCATCAGTCCTAAAGCCTGGGGCAATTAAGGTAACGATCCAAGGCGCGGCCAACATACCCAACAAAGTCACTACGACTAAAATCAAGCCCAGCCATGTGGCGACACGATTGATTAGGGCGTGTGTTTCATCAAAACCACGTTGACTTTTATATTCGCCCAAAATGGGTACAAACGCCTGACTAAATGCACCCTCTGCTGAAACACGGCGCAATAAATTAGGAATTTTAAACGCAACAATAAAAGCATCGCTGAGCATGCCAGCGCCAAACACGCGCGCAATCAATGTATCACGTACAAAACCTAAAATACGCGAAACAAAAGTCATACTGCCGACTTTAGCCAGCGCTTTGAGTAAATTCATGCTTTATCGTTATAATGTAATGGAGGAAAATAGTGTATTAACAATATTTTGCGTGATTTTAACATGCCGAGTGTCATCACGTAGTAATTGCTAATGATATTTGCGTTATTTTAACTTGCAATATATTTATAAAATAGCTATTATGACGGGCTTCGTATTTTGAATAGTTTCTTAGGAAAAACAGATGGCAAATACCGCACAAGCAAGAAAACGTGCTCGTCAAGCAGTTAAGCAACGTGCTCACAATGCAAGTTTGCGCTCTACTTTGCGTACAGCAATTAAAAAAATTATTAAAGCTGTAGAAGCTGGCGACAAAGCCGCAGCTACTGCCGCTTACAGTGAAAACGTAAGCGTGATTGACCGCATTGCGGACAAACAAATCATTCACAAAAACAAAGCCTCACGTCATAAAAGCCGCTTAAACGCAGCGATTAAAGCAATGGCATAATTGTTGTTTGCTTAGATAAAAATAAAAAAGCCGAATTTATGTTCGGCTTTTTTATTTCTGCTCATTTAAATTTTCTTTTTAGATTCCAAGCCCAATGAGCCTTAAGCTTAAAAACGGCAATTTATCCACGAAAGACACAAAATAAAACAAGATGTTACATTAGTTCAGCAACTCACCCATCGGTTTTGGTTCTCAGCTCGTAGCTATTTGAATTTGTTCGTGACTTTTGTGTTTTTCGTGGACCAACTGCTTTTTCTAGGTTAAGTCAAACCGGCTAATTTAACTCCCACCCAGATTCACCGCAACTAATTCCCTATATTCAACTCTGAGCGCACCTGCATCGCCTGCTTAATTGCCTCATCACGACTTGTATTAAGCACTGTAAAATGCCCCATTTTCCGGCCATCTCGCGCCTCTCGCTTGCCATAAAGATGCATTTTAAGTTGCGGATTACTCAATGCAAACTGCCATGCTGGTTCAGCTTGCTGCACAGCGCCATCATCAGGCCAAATATCACCTAATATATTCACCATCACAGCAGGGCTATGCTGACGACTACTCCCTAATGGCAAGCCAGTCATCGCACGCACTTGCTGCTCAAATTGGTTAGTAATACAAGCATCTATCGTGTAATGACCAGAGTTATGCGGGCGCGGTGCAATTTCATTCACCAATAATTCTCCATCACACACAAAAAACTCCACCCCTAACACGCCCTTGTATTCCAACTTATCTGCCACACTAATTGCCAGCTTTTGCGCCTGATAATTCACTGCATCACTGCCTCGAGCCGGTATGATAGAAACATCCAAAATACCATTAAGATGACTGTTTTCAGTCGTTGGAAATGTGGCTATGTGACCATTAACATCTCGTGCCAGCACTACTGAAACTTCATAATCAAGTTTCAGCATTTTTTCTAACACGCATTCCTCTTGAGAGAACTCTACAAAAGCTTTTTTAGCCTCAGTTAAATTAGCAACACGCGCCTGACCTTTGCCGTCGTAACCAAATCTGGCTACTTTAAGAATGGCCGGGTAAATATCATTATCATCTGCAGGCAAATCAGCCTCAGCATTAATTACGACATAAGGCGCCACTGGCAAGCCGGCTTGTTTAAGAAAGTTTTTCTCACTCACACGATGCTGAGCAATGGCAACGCTTTGCGCAGAAGGGCTGACTGCTATGGTTTTAGCCAAAGTTTCTAACGTTGCCGCTGGTACGTTTTCAAATTCAGTGGTGACCGTTTGACAGCTCTCAGCCATGTGCTTTAGTGCAGCTGCATCATCATATTTTGCACAAATATGTACATCTGCAATTTTACCTGCGGGGCTATTTTCATCTGGGTCTAATACGGTGACTTTATAGCCCATTTCATGGGCAGCAATCACAAAAAAACGGCCAAGCTGACCGCCGCCTAACATACCCAGCATCGCTGGTGGCAAAATCACTGAATGTTGTTCTAAGTTTTGGTTCATATATTAAATGCTATTGAATTTAAGTTTTTTTACTAACGACTATCGACTAAAAGCTAACGCCTTCAAGGCTGATCACTCAACGCCATGTTGTATACTTTTTCAGCTTGCTTGTTACGGAAATCAGCAAGTTTATTAGCTAAACCTGCATCATGATTGGCCAGTATCGACACTGCAAATAAGCCTGCATTTGCAGCACCAGCATCACCAATTGCAAACGTAGCCACGGGAATACCTTTGGGCATTTGCACGATGGATAGCAATGAGTCCTGCCCTTGCAAGTGCTTAGAAGGAACTGGCACACCCAGTACTGGCAATGTCGTTTTAGCGGCTACCATGCCTGGTAAATGTGCCGCACCACCGGCACCTGCAATAATTACTTGTATGCCATTATCTGCAGCAGTCTCGGCAAATTGAAACATTAAATCAGGGGTGCGGTGTGCTGAAACAACCTTGGCTTCATAAGCGACACCAAAGTCGGCCAACATTTGTGCAGCATTTTTCATTACAGGCCAATCGCTGTCTGAACCCATGATAATCGCGACTAATGGTTTGTTATTTGCCATATCTTTCCTTTTTACAGAAGTATCCAACTCGTTTTACAATAAAACCAGACTGTCGCGATGAATCAACTCCGCCTCATCCATGTAACCCAAAATTGTTTCTATTTCATGGCTAGGCTTACGCATAATTCTAGCCGCCTCACTTGCAGAATAGTTCACCAAGCCACGTGCTATCTCCGTACCTTGCGCATCTACACAAGCCACCACATCACCACGCTCAAAATAACCCTCTACTGCAGTCACTCCTATCGGCAGTAAGCTTTTACCTTCAGATCTCAACACTTTGACTGCGCCGGCATCTAATACTAATTTACCCGTCATGCGCAAATGATCTGCAAGCCACTGTTTACGGGCGGCTGTTTTCATTTGTGTCGCTTCTAGATGCGTACCAATCGCTTCGCCTGCGCTTAAACGCACCAGCACATCTTTTTCACGTCCAGATGCAATCACGGTATGTGCGCCACTACGTGCGGCACGTTTTGCCGCTAGTATCTTAGTGAGCATACCTCCAGTACCAACGCTGCTACCTGCGCCACTCGCCATTTGCTCCAAAGCTAAGTCGCCTGCTGTAGCGTGTTGAATAAAAGTCGCATTAGAGTCTTTGCGTGGATCGGCAGAATACAAGCCCTGTTGATCAGTTAAAATCACCAAGGTATCCGCCTCAATCAAATTTGCCACCAGTGAAGCCAAAGTATCATTATCACCAAAACGAATTTCGTCTGTAACCACAGTATCGTTTTCATTGATAATCGGGATCACTTTCATATCCAACAAAGTCCGCAACGTGCTACGCGCATTGAGATAACGCTTTCTATCAGCTAAATCATCATGCGTTAACAACACTTGAGCAGTATGCAATCGGTGCTGACTAAAGCAGCTTTCATACATTTGCACCAATCCCATTTGCCCGACAGCTGCAGCGGCTTGCAATTCATTCACGGCGGTTGGGCGTTTTTTCCAACCTAGACGCTGCATGCCTTCAGCCACTGCACCGCTTGAAACCAATACTATTTGCCGACCTTGCTGCGCCAATGTTGCGACTTGCGCCGCCCATGCAGCAATTGCCGTTTGATCTAAACCGTTGCCATCATTGGTCACCAAGCTAGAACCCACTTTAACCACAATTACTTTTGCGTCTAGCACCAAAGATTTAAATTCAGGCGATTTCATACTAAACTTCTTTATTACCCACCACTGGGGTAGCAGCACTTTCATTGATTAAGCCGCTGTTTTTCAAAGCGTCTTCTTCTAAATGTTTGTTTTCTTCAATGTGCTGCATAATCGCGTAAGTCAGCTCTTTGCAGCCAATACCACTGATCGCTGAAATCGCAAATACACGGCCTTTCCAGCCATAGTCTTTAACAAAATTTTCTACCACTTCTTGTGCATTTGGCAACATATCAATTTTATTCAGCACCAGCCAGCGCGGTTTATTATAAAGCGCCTCATCGTATTTTCTAAGCTCTTCAACAATGGCTTTGGCCTCATGCACCGGGTCAACAGCCTCATCAAACGGAGCAATATCCACCAAATGCAGTAACAAAGAGGTGCGCTGCAAATGCCGTAAAAATTGATGCCCAAGCCCCGCGCCTTCAGCCGCACCTTCAATAATGCCAGGAATGTCTGCAATCACAAAGCTACGCTCTGCATCCACACGCACCACACCTAAATTGGGATGCAATGTGGTGAACGGATAATCAGCCACTTTTGGTTTTGCAGCTGAAACTGATCGAATAAATGTAGATTTACCCGCATTAGGCATGCCCAGCAAACCCACGTCAGCTAATACTTTAAGCTCTAAATAAAGCTCAAATTCCTCACCTGGGTCGCCCTTTGTACATTGGCGCGGCGCACGGTTTAAGCTTGATTTAAAATGCACATTACCTAAACCGCCCTTACCACCTGCGGCCATTTTCGCACGCTGCCCATGTTCGCTCAAATCTACCAGCATCTGCCCGCTGGCTTTATCTGAAATAACCGTACCAACGGGCACACGTAAAACCATGTCCTCACCTTTGGCACCATAACACTCAGCACTGCGGCCGTTCTCACCACGTTGCGCTCTAAAGCTGCGCGTGTAGCGGTAATCAACTAAAGTATTAATGTTGCGATCAGCCTCAATAATGATAGAGCCGCCGCGGCCGCCATCACCACCACTAGGACCACCTAAGGGCTCATATTTTTCGCGACGAAACGTAGCAACGCCGTTACCGCCATCGCCTGCGAAAATTTTAATCGTTGCTTCGTCTATAAATTTCATATGTAGAGTGTACCAAATAAAAAAGCCCCATCAAACGATGAGGCTTTGAATATTGTTAATTTAACTTAAGCTGTAACAATAATACTAACAGTATGGCGCTTTAAAGCACCTTTAATTGCAAAAGCCACTTTACCATCAGCTTTAGCATATAAAGTGTGATCTTTACCCATACCTACATTTTCACCAGCGTGCATTTTTGTACCGCGCTGACGCACGATGATGCTACCTGCTGTTACTACGGTTTCACCAAAGGCTTTAACACCTAAACGTTGTGAGTGCGAATCGCGACCGTTACGTGAACTACCGCCTGCTTTTTTGTGTGCCATGATTTAATCCCTTAGCTCTAAAACTACTTAGTTACAGTTGCTTATACTGCTTATTTAGCAGCGATTGCTTCAATTTTAATTTCAGTAAAACTTTGGCGATGGCCTTGTGTTTTACGATAATGTTTACGACGACGGAACTTGAAAATCATGACCTTGTCGCCACGACCGTGCGAAAGCACAGTAGCTTTAACTGTTGCACCTTTAATGATAGGTGAGCCTATCGTTGTATTGTCACCATCTGAAACCATCAAAATTTGATCCAGCGTAACAGTACCGCCAACTTCAACTTCTAATTTTTCAACTTTCAATCTTTCGCCTTGAACTACGCGATATTGTTTGCCACCAGTTTTGATTACTGCATACATGATTATGCCTTTAACTCATACTTCAAAAGAATCGCGCATTATACGCAAAATATCCTGCAAAGCAAACCATAATCTCAAGCTTAATCAAAAAATTATGGTAAATGCTCTGGGGTGCTAATTCTCTCACATTTTCGAACCAAATTACACAAGCAAATTCAGTAAGCTAAATAGGCTGTGCTAAAATAATCGCTCAATTTTCAGGCCCGTACAACGTGACATTAAGCATTATTCAATCTTGCATCGCCGACGATATGCACATGGTGGATGGCGTCATCCGCCAATCTTTACACTCTGAGGTTGCCCTCGTTAATCAGGTTGCAGATTACATCGTCAACAGCGGGGGTAAGCGTTTGCGCCCCATATTGGTATTGTTATCTGCCGGGCTATTTGGCGATATTCAGGCGCAACACCACCAGCTTGCCGCCGTGGTTGAATTTATTCATACCGCTACCCTATTACACGATGATGTCGTGGATGAATCATCAAAACGGCGCGGGCAAAGCACAGCTAACGCGCTATTTGGCAATGCTGCTAGTGTATTAGTGGGCGATTTTGTATATTCCCGCGCATTTCAAATGATGGTTTCAGTGCAAAATATGCGCGTGATGGAAGTATTAAGTAGCGCCACCAACGTGATTGCTGAAGGTGAAGTATTGCAATTACTGAATGTGCATAATGCGGATATTACTGATGACGCCTATTTACGGGTGATCCACTACAAAACGGCTAAGTTATTTGAAGCCGCAACGCGGTTAGGTGCAATTATTAGCCAAGCCAGCGCGCATGATGAAGCTGCATTAACCGTATATGGCATGCACTTAGGCACTGCATTCCAATTGATTGATGATATTCTTGATTTAAGCGGCGACAGTGATGCCATTGGCAAAAACCTGGGTGACGATTTAGCCGAAGGCAAACCTACACTGCCACTACTATATGCCATGCGCAACAGCAATAGTGTACAAAGTCAAATGATTCGAAATGCCATTGAGCAAGGCGGGCTGGAACACTTGCCACAAGTGATCGAAGCCGTAAAAAACTCAGGTGCGCTTGATCACGTTAAAAAGCTTGCTGAAGCCGAAGCCGCTATTTGTTGTGCCGCTATTGCGCACTTTCCTGAATCACAATTTAAGCGGGCGTTGATTGAGTTAGCTGATTTCGCGGTGAAACGAAATTTTTAATTCAGCTACGGCTTGGATTTAAATCTTGAATTTAGACATACGCATTAGATATGGATTGCTCTAAACCACAGGATTTAGAGCAATCTCACGTTAATTTAAGGTGATTTTCTCGCCGCTATCTGCATGATAATAAGTTAAATGCGCGCAATTGCTGGTGCCGGCTGTAAGCGAACCGTCAAACAGCGATTTACCTTCAACATCAACCACGGCATAACCGTTGTGATACAAAGTCACTTCTGCAAGCTTAGGCGTTTTGGCTTTATTTTGACGCATGGCAAAACTAACGCAATTTTCTTCTTCCGCTTCGGAATAAACCTCCCAATCTTGCCCGCCGGCCAATTGAGACAACCAACTCGGCAAGTCAACTTCAACGCGGCAAATAATTGGCTCATCCCACTCTGGATGATGCACCTCTGCCTGCGCTAGCTCAATTGCGTTGTGTTGATTTGTGGTTTCTGTCATGTTATTTCCCTCTTACTTAAGTACACTCATTATAATATTGATTACAATGTTTATGTTTGTGACGACTTGAACGAATTTCAAGTGGCTTGACTTGAAAATTTCACTAATAATTTAGTCACCACGCACCTTTAACGATTAAACGATGCCTTACGTTTACAATTGTTTAACGGCACTTTTAAATGAATAGTTAAATTAAAAATAAAAATTAAGGATTGTTATGCCTAACGGATTGATAGAAATATCTAACATACTGCAACAAAATAGCGCCGTTTTTATCACCGTTTCTACTATTATTGGCTTAATGGTAGGTAGTTTTTTAAATGTTGTCATTTATCGATTACCTAAAATGATGGAACGCGAATGGCACAACAACTGCCTTGACCTTCAAGGCAAAGAGATTCCAGCGCAAACAAGCTATACCTTATCCAAACCTCGCTCCGCTTGCCCCAATTGCGGCCACAAAATTACTGCCTTGGAAAACATTCCTATCATTAGCTATTTGATATTGAAGGGTCGTTGCCGTGACTGCAAAGCTCCCATCAGCATGCGCTACCCGCTCATCGAGGTGCTCACAGGCGCGCTTATCGGCTTAATTAGCTGGAAATTTGGCTACAGCAGCACTGCGCTATTTGCTTCAATTTTCACTTTTGCGCTTATAGCACTCACCTTTATTGATTTTGATACACAACTGCTACCAGACGACATCACCTTGCCCCTACTATGGCTAGGCTTACTCTTTAACTTAAATTTTGGCTTTACTGATTTAAAATCAGCGGTCATCGGTGCCGCGGCCGGCTATTTGGTATTGTGGTCCGTTTATTGGTTATTTAAGCTCATTCGTGGCAAGGAGGGCATGGGCTATGGAGATTTTAAACTGCTCGCCGCGATTGGCGCATGGTTTGGCTGGAAACTGCTGCCAGCCGTTATTTTATTGTCCTCAACGTTAGGCGCCATCATTGGCATCGCCTTAATCGTATTGACAAAACGTGGCAAAGAAGTACCGATGCCGTTTGGCCCATTCTTAGCCATTGGCGGCATTGCTGCGCTGTTTTTTGGGCAACAACTTGCTGCAATTTATCTACCATAATCACACATGATCGTCATTGCTCTCACTGGCGGCATAGGCTCGGGCAAAAGCGAAGCTGCCAAGCAGTTTGCCAAACTTGGCGTGCCTGTGGTGGATACTGACGCTATTGCGCATGCATTAACCGCTGCTGGCGAACCCATCCTTGCTGAAATCGAGCGTATTTTTGGTACAGCGTTTATCAATGCAGACGGCACACTCAACCGTGCCAAACTACGCGCTCATATACTTAACGACGCCAAAGAACGGCTTAAGCTCGAAGCCTTGCTTCATCCAGCAATTCACACCTGCGCGGTAAAACAATTGACGGACAATCAAAATCAACTGCACCCAGTCTATCAAGTGCTAGTCGTGCCTTTATTTTTTGAAAACAGCCGCTATCAATCTATTGCGCACAAAGTCTTAGTCATTGATTGCAATGAAGATTTACAAATCCAACGTGCAATGGTACGCAGCCAGCTATCTGAACCTGAAGTCAAAGCCATAATGGCCGCGCAAGCCACTAGGGCAACTCGACTCAAACTTGCGGATGAGATTATCGAAAACAACGGTTCAGTTGAAGAATTAACGACAAAAATTAATGAATTACATAAAAAACTCATTAAGCCTTGCATAGTTAGCAAATAAATTTGATAATTCAGCTCAACTTTTAACGCACATTTAACCTTGCAACTTATAAACCGACATTTGGCAAAGTGCTATTTGGGCTAAACCGTTATGAAACATGCCTAGTTACGATTATCCTTTTAATGAGCGCATACGCACTTTGCTTCGCGTGGAGGATTTGTTCGCTAAAGTTTTGCATAATGTAGAAGCTGGTCACGAATATCATCATCATTGTGCGTTACTTACATTGCTGCAAATTTTGGATGTAGTCGATAGATCTGAGCTCAAACTTGATCTTTTACAAGAACTAGAACGTCAAAAAACCGCCATGCGATTACTCATTGGCAACCCAGCCATCGTAGTGGATGCATTAGAATCCACTCTTGCCGACATTGAGATTGCTGTCAATGCATTGCGTGCCGAAACATCCAAGCTAGGGCAGACATTAAGAGCTAATGAATGGTTAATGAGCATCAAGCAGCGCGCTGGCATTCTTGGTGGCGTATGTGAGTTTGATGTACCTTCATACCATTACTGGCTCGGACTTGGCGAGGATAGACGCAGGAGTGATCTGGACGCTTGGCTCAAACCCCTCATCCCCATGCAACAAGCCATCGTAATTATTTTGCACATCTTGCGTGGCAGTGGTGCAACGAGCAAATTAATCGCAAGCAATGGTGCTTATCAACAAATGCTTGGTGGCACGAAGCCTGCGCAAATGCTAAAAATCGAACTTGCCAACAGCCTTACCTGCTTCCCTGAAGTCAGTGCCAATAAGTACGCGATCAACATACGATTTAATACGCTGGATTGCACCCAAAAACCGCAAAAATATGAAGAAGACGTTCCGTTTTTATTAACGCTATGTAATTTATAGCTTGATTGCATCCTCGAAATTGAAACCTACAAAAATTCGCTTTAAACACTAAAATGGTTAATACTAAAAAAAGATTAGTTGCATGCCCCACCTGCAAGCAGTTGGCAGAATTTTCTCCCGACAATGCTTTTCGCCCCTTTTGTAGCAAACGCTGCAAGCTCATTGACTTAGGCTTATGGGCAAGCGAAGAATATGCAATTCCAGCTGATACTAAATCCGACCAGTTGCCAGATGACTTTACGCCGCAATAAATTTTAAAAACGTATGTTTTAATAATCACATCAACGTTATTAGCGCTTAAATTTAAAGAAATCACTCATGAGCCACGCATTACTTCAACACTTCTCACGCGTCTTAATGTTAACGTTGGCGATAAGCGCCGCTGCTGCACAGGCTAAAAACGTAGCCTCAGCTCAAAAAGCTATAGCAGACAAAAGTGTCGTATCAGTGCAAAATGCTTGGGTTCGCCCGACTAATGCTGGGCAAGAGGTTGGTGCCGCTTACATGACACTTACCAGCAAACAAGATATCAATCTAGTACACATTGAGAGTGATGTGACTAAAAGCGTTGAGATTCATAGCATGAGCATGCAGAATGGCGTGATGAAAATGCGCATGCTTGAGACATTACCACTCACCGCAGGTAAGCCATACCAGCTAGCACCAGGCGGCTTTCATTTGATGCTATTTGATTTGAAAAAACCGCTGTCAGAGGGCGAGCAAGTGAATTTTACACTCACTTTTAAACATCAAAATAATATTGAATTCAAGCAGCAAGTTAAAGCGGTAGTAAAAGCAGCAAATACGGAAACTGGCAATAATAATGATGCGCATGAACACCATCACCATTAGCAGCACAAAAATCTAAGCTATTTATCAGCCCAAACCCCTCGTTGCATGGCAATGCCATGCGCGCCATGCAATCTAGCGGTATGTAAATCATTTACCTGCAAGCCGCCCAATGCAAACACAGGCAATGAATAGCCTGTAATTAAATCCGTAAAAACATCCCAACCAAGAGATTCTGCACTTTCATGGCTAAGCGTAGCCTGAACGGGGGATAACATCACGTAATCCAAACCCAATTTAGCCGCCTGTGTTAACTCTTGAGGATTGTGGCATGATGCCCCGCACAGCAAGCCTTCTGGTTTTATTTGTAACTGCATCAGTTGTTGTGAGTTCAAATGTACGCCAGTGGCATTTAATGTTTGCGCCAGATTCAAATCAGTGTTGATAAATACTTTGGCTTCATACGGCTCAACAATTTCAATTACATGCGCCGCGAACAGCATCAAATCTTTTGTAGAGAGCTGTTTTTCACGCACTTGTATCATCATCAAGCCGTTATTGAGTGCTAGTTTCAAGCGCGCAAAAAACAAGTCTTCACCTAACTCGCTTAAATTGGTAATCGCATAAATTGGCGGTAATGTAAGCGCCGTTAATATCGGCGCATTAGCGGGCAACATAGGTCCTACGGTAATTTTTGCAGGATTTTGCCAGCTCAGTATTTGGTTTTCTAAACCCAATGGCTCACCCTCCCACGCCACTACTATAAAAAAATGTAGTTTGACGGTTTTAGCTGGGCTCTCTAGCGCACCAAAAGCGTCATATTTAGCTTCGTAATTATAACTGCGCGTAAGCCATGGGTAATAAAGCGTTACCATAATGCCCAACTCTTCTTGCAGTTCTCTTTTTAAAGCTTGTGCAGGAGTTTCGTTCGCCTCTACCTTGCCCCCGGGAAACTCCCAGTACCCTGCCCACGGCTTACTAACGGGGCGCTCACCTAACAACACCAAACCATTGTCACGTTGAATTACGCCAACAGCCGCTTCAGTAATCATACTATCCACTAAGCCTGGTGCCGAATCAACCGCATTCACTTGAAATAACCCGCTTAAAAATATAAATAGTCAATGATAACAATGTATCAAGAACGGTAATCTGCATTGATTTTTACGTAATCGTAAGAGAAATCACAGGTCCAAATGGTGATATTTTCCGCACCGCGATTCAATACCACGCGCACTAAAATGTCCGACTCTTTCATGATGGCAGCCCCCTGCTCTTCAAGGTATGAGGCTGCCCTACCGCCTTTTTCTGCCACTAGTACATCGCCTAAGTATAATTGCAATGTATTCACATCTAAATCATCAATGCCAGCATAGCCAATGGCTGCCAATATGCGGCCGAGATTAGGGTCGGAGGCAAAAAACGCTGTTTTAATCAACGGTGAATGTGCAATGGCATACGCCACTTTGCGACATTCTTCTTCATTTTTTCCACCTTCAACAGTTACGGTCATAAACTTGGTTGCGCCTTCGCCATCTCGCACAATGGCTTGCGCCAGCTCAATAGCTACGTCAGTCAATGCATCGCGCAGGGTAATAAAATCAGCGCTATTTTCTGTCACCTCTGCATTACCGGCAAGGTTGGTTGCCACCAAAATTAAGCTATCATTGGTCGAGGTATCACCATCTACCGTAATGCAGTTAAATGATTTATTCACTGCATACTGGATAATGCTCGTCAGTGCAGCCTGGCTAACAGCTGCATCGGTCGCCACATAAGCCAACATGGTCGCCATATTAGGATGAATCATGCCAGAGCCTTTACTCATGCCAGTAATGGTGACCGTTTTACCGCTCAACTGAATTTTCCTAGAAGTGCCTTTGGCAACAATATCTGTTGTCATAATGGCTTCAGCCGCATTGAGCCAGTTATCTTCTTTTAAATTAGCGATTGCCGCTGGCAAACCGGCAATCACCTTATCCACTGGCAATGGCTCTAAAATCACGCCGGTAGAAAATGGCAATACTTGATTTGCTTGTAAGTTAAGCAAATTCGCCAAGGCCTCACAACTTTGCTGAGCACGATGCAGACCATCTTCACCTGTACCCGCATTGGCGCAGCCTGTATTTACCAGCAATGCACGAATGCCCCGATGTTGATTATCATGGCTTTGCGCCAAAAAATCTTTACATAAAATCACAGGTGCCGCGCAAAAACGGTTTTTGGTAAATACACCCGCTACACGGCTACCTTCAGCCAAAGTCATCACCAACACATCTTTGCGATTAGGTTTTTTCACAAAAGCTTCTGCAAAGCCTAATTGCACACCCTTAACAGGCAATAAAGATGTCGCTTGTGGAGCAGTTAGTTTAACGGGCATATAAATTCCTTACTTTTTTATCATTATAAACGTTAAAACCTGGTTAAAAAAACCGAGTTACGCGCGGCGCCAAGTTGTGCCTTGTGGTGTGTCTTCTAAAACAATACCCGCTTCTGCCAATTGCTTTCTAATGGCATCAGCTTCAGCAAAGTTTTTACTTTTCTTAGCGGTCAAGCGTGCTTGGATTAAACCGTCAATATCACAGGTCTCTGAAGCTTCACCTTGTAAAAAATCATCAGGATTACGCTGCAACAAGCCCAACACACCGCTCAAGTTTTTAAGCAACCGCGCAGTTTCTGCCAACTTGGTTTTATTCACTTCATTCGCCAAATCAAACAATACGGCAAAAGCTTCTGGCGTGTTGAAGTCATCATTCATCGCGTCTTTAAAGCGTGCCGCTTGCGGATGCTGCCAATCCACGGTTGAAATGTTTGCATCTTGCCCACGCAAAGCGGTATAAAGGCGAGTAAGTGCCACTTTTGCATCATCCAAATGCTGATCACTGTAATTGAGCGGGCTACGATAATGCGCGCGTAAAATAAAAAAACGTACCACTTCAGCATCGTATTGTTCTAACACCGTGCGGATGGTAAAAAAGTTGCCTAACGATTTAGACATTTTTTCATCGTCCACACGCACAAAACCATTGTGCATCCAGTAGTTCACCATCTGGCAAGGCTTACCATCATGGCTGTGCGGAGCTTCGCCATGTAAAGCTCCGCTGTGTGCAGCTTCGCTCTGCGCAATTTCATTTTCATGATGTGGAAACTGCAAATCTTGTCCACCACCGTGTATATCAAAATGCTCGCCTAGCAATTGTGAACTCATCGCCGAGCATTCAATATGCCAACCTGGACGTCCCTTGCCCCATGGCGAATCCCAGCTGGGTTCATTGGGTTTAGCAGCTTTCCACAGCACAAAATCCATTGGATCTTTTTTAAAGGTATCGACTTCAACGCGCTCGCCTGCACGTAAATCTTCAAGCGACTTACCCGATAACTTGCCGTAACCCTCAAAGTTATTCACTGCATAGTAAACATCGCCATTATCAGCAGCATAGGCAAAGCCTTTTTCTATTAACGCGGCAATCATGCTTAACATCCCGCCTATAAACTCAGTAGCACGCGGCTCAATATCAGGGCGTAGTACGCCTAATTTAGCGGAGTCTTCATCCATCGCATCAATAAAGCGTTGGGTTAATTGCGCGATAGTTTCGTTATTTTCATTAGCGCGTTTGATAATTTTGTCATCAATATCAGTAATATTGCGTACATAAGTCACCTCTAACCCTGATGCACGCAGCCAGCGACTCACCATGTCAAACACCACCATTACCCGTGCATGACCCAAATGACAATAGTCATAAACCGTCATGCCGCACACATACATGCTGACTTTTCCCGCAACAATCGGCGTAAAGATTTGCTTTTCACGAGCTAAGGTATTATAAATTTTGAGCATAATCTGGATTGTAAATATAATTGAAGTGTTGGTTTTGGAAAAGTTTGGTTGAAAATGAGCTAATTAGCGAAATATATTGTCTCAAACCTAAATGAGCTATTGGAGGTTACTTAGGCTGTTGATAGAATTACATTCTTATTGATTCACCAAAAAAGTATATCACAATGAATAATTTTATTGCGTCGCTCACTCCCACTATCACAAGGTTTGTATTGGTTGTATCTACCAGTTTCACGCTCTCTATTGCACATGCAGATGAGCTTAAAGATATTTCACAACTAGCGGATCAAGGGCAAACTTCCGTAGCACTCGATAAAGTAAACACTTACATTGCAGCCAACCCTAAAAACGCACAAGCGCTGTTCATGAAAGGTGTTTTATTGGCTGAGCAAGGTCGTCGTGATGATGCAATTAAAACCTTTACCGAGGTCACTGAAAAATTTCCAAATTTACCCGAGCCATATAATAACTTAGCAGTGCTTTACGCAGACCAAGGCCAATTTGATAAAGCACGTAAGGCACTCGAAACCGCAATTAAAACGCACCCGAGCTATGCCACTGCACATGAAAATTTGGGTGATATTTATGCGCGTATGGCGAGTGATGCTTACGACAAAGCCTTGCAACTGGATCCCAGCAATGCTCGCGCACAAGGCAAACTTTCTTTAATTAAAAACTTATTTGGCACTGGCAATAAAACCACGTCCGCTGCAAGTAAAGATGCTGCAAAAAAATAGTTCAACGCTCAAAAATAAAATACAAAAGCGTCAATATTGGACTCATGTAGGTGCAGCTTAACCGCCATTGTCACTACCTAATTTGGTAACGCTACATTTATTCAACATTACTTATTTTGAGTTAAATCAGAACATTACTTTTCAAGGAACCTTATGCGCCAACTCTATGCTTTTTTAATGCTTGCGTTGCTAAGCAGCTCAGCAATAGCGGCTAATCCACAAGTGATTGTTGAAACTAATCGTGGTAACTTTATTGTTGAACTTTACCCAGAAAAAGCCCCGAAAACGGTGGCTAACTTCTTGCAATATGTAAACTCCGGCTTTTACAAAGAGACTATTTTTCATCGCGTCATTAGTAATTTTATGATTCAAGGTGGTGGCTTTACAGCTAGCATGGCTGAGAAAGAGACCCTTCCGCCGATCATTAACGAGGCTAATAATGGGCTTAAAAATGAAATCGGCACACTGGCGATGGCTAGAACTTCAGACCCTAACTCAGCGACGGCTCAGTTTTTCATCAATTTAGCCAATAATCAGTTTTTGAATTTCAGAGGCCCGGAGCCCGAGCTTATCGGTTACTGTGTATTTGGACGCGTACTCAAAGGGATGGATGTTGTGCGTGAAATTGGCGCTGCCCCAACCACATACGTTGGCCCTTATGGCGACGTCCCTAAAACGAGCATTATCATTCACAAAATTAAGTTAAATGAAGCGCATTGATAAAGATTGTCATTTTATTAAAAACACGCTAAACATTGATTTTTTCTAACTATTTATAATAAGGAAACCCTGTGGTTAAACTGCACACAAACTTTGGCGAAATTACTTTAGAACTAGATGCTGAAAAGGCACCGATTACCGTTGCAAACTTTTTACAATATGTAGATAACGGTTTTTATGATGGCACCATTTTTCACCGGGTTATCAACGGCTTCATGCTTCAAGGCGGTGGTTTTGATGCAACAATGAGCCAAAAAAAGACTGAGGCTGAAATTAAAAATGAAGCGGATAACGGCTTAAATAACGACAAATACACAATTGCGATGGCACGCACTTCGGCACCGCACTCTGCCAGCAGCCAGTTCTTCATTAACGTTGCTAACAATGAGTTTCTTAACCATACGGCGCCTACCAGTAGCGGCTGGGGTTATTGTGTTTTTGGCAAGGTCACTGATGGATTTGATGTGGTTGATAAAATTAAACAAGTAGCAACAACCAGCCTTAAAGGCCACCAAGATGTGCCAGCCAGCAACGTGATTATTGAGCGTGCGACTCGCGCTTAATCAAGCATGGCGCAACATCGAGATAAATCAGCAGCTGATTCATTAAAGCCCGATTTATCTCGCCCTGATTTACCCCCCCCCAAGTTGTCGCTTACCGATTCACCTAACCCGTCTTTACTGAAAGCAGGTAGCTCAGACACTTATTTATTCATCTCGGATTTGCATTTATGTGCAAGTCGGCCTCACATCACCATCGCATTTTTAGATTTCTTACAAACCACGGCAACACGAGCCAGAGCACTTTATATCTTAGGTGATTTATTTGAATACTGGGCTGGTGATGATGATATTGATGATATATTCCATCAGCAAGTAATTACTGCATTTCGTGCGCTTGCAGATACTGGCGTGCAATTATTTTTGATGCACGGCAATCGTGACTTTCTTATCAACCAAGGCTTTTGTTCTGCCGCCAAAATCACACTGCTCAATGACCCAACTTTAGTGGTTCTAAATGGGAAGAAAGCTCTTTTAAGTCACGGTGATGATTTATGTACTGACGACATTGCTTACCAAAGCTTTCGTCACCAAGTTAGAGATAAAAACTGGCAGGCGGAATTTCTGAAGCTTCCATTACAAACGCGTAAAAAACAAATCAAAGCTATTAGAACACGCAGCGAACAAGAAAAATCACAAAAGTCAGCTCAAATTATGGATGTTAACGTGGACACCGTGAACGCACTTTTGCAAGCCTATCATTATCCTGAGCTGTTGATTCATGGCCACACCCATAGGCCAAATCAGCATCAAATCCAACTTGATGGACGTCATATAACACGCTGGGTTTTAGGTGACTGGTACGAACAAGGTAGCTACCTTGTTTGTGATCAAAACGGTTTCAAAAGTGTGGGTTTATGAACCCTGGCTGGATGCTTACGATTAAGGCGTTGTAAGATAAAATTTCATTTTAACGCCAGCCAGCTCAATCACGTCATGGTCATTCAGTGCAAGTGCTTGCGGGCCTGCTGATACGCCATTTACTATGGGCCGCATTAACCCCTCAACATGCGTAATGTAATAGCCGTGAGGCCGTTTTGTAATGACCGCCACTTGAACCCCTGTTTTACCAAGCGTAGTTAGTGCTTTGTTTAATACCAACTCCCGTCCACTACTTGACCCATTTAATACTTGTATTCTACCTACCATGTCGCTTAAATTATTAGCTAAGGGAGCAATTGACGCTGCCACTGGCTTTATTGCAATTGTTTTTTCACTTGATTGAGTTTCAGAAGTTATCGCCGATTGCGCTATTGGAGCCGATGCTGCTAAAGGTTTAGGTTTATTGGACGTTATTGCTGATGGATGAATCATCATCGTTTTTTCAAAAGCTGGCGCAGTGCTTTCTACAGCAACATTACCCGACGTTGCATCATCAATATACTTTAATTGAAACTTGCCAAATTCAATCACGTCACCATTTTGCAGTAAATGTTTTTTGGTAGGCTCATCATTCACAAGCGTGCCATTGGTACTGGCTAAGTCTTCAACATAGAAACCATTACCTGCTTTCACAATCACTGCATGGTCGCCACTTACCGTTAGATTATCAAGATGAATATCATTAGCAGGTTTGCGTCCAATACTGGTACTCGCTTTAGTAAGCGGGTACTCAGTGATGTACACATTATCGAGAGAAAGAATAAGCGTTGCCATCATTCATCCTGTTACTTTAACCAACCAAGAAAATTATCGTACCAAGAACTGTTACATTCAAGTGAATTTTTTACTTTTGCCAATATGACAGAAATATTATCTTTGCCACCATTGTCGTTAGCTAATTGCACCAGCGCCTCAGCCGCTTCTATCAGGCTAAATGAATTTTCATTAAGTGCGGACTGTATGATGTCATCATCCACCATGTCACTCAAGCCGTCTGAGCAGAGCAGGTAAATGTCTTCAATCTCCACATCGTATTCATTAAGCTCCAATTCAACCTCAGGATCTATACCCAAAGCGCGTGTCACCAAATTTCTATTAGCCGAGAATTTCGCTTGCTCCGGGGTTATCAAGCCTAATTTAATTTGCTCTTGAAGTAACGAGTGGTCTTCAGTAATCTGCGTTAACACTTGACCACGTAAACGGTACATCCGTGAATCGCCAATATGCCCCACCAGTAACTTATTATTATTGGTAAAGAGCCCAACAACTAATGTTGTACCCATACCAGCGCATTGCGAATGAGTTTGTGACACATGGTAAATCGCTTCATTAGCCTGTTTAACCGCATCTATCATTAACTGTGATTCAGGCAGTTTTTTTAACACAGCGGCTTCGAGGCTGGGTCGATAATTTAACATCGCCTCTTTTAAATCAGCAGTAATGCTTAATACCGCTATTTCACTGGCTACCTCACCCGCTTTATAGCCACCCATGCCATCTGCTAATATGACAAAACCCATAGTGACATCACTGGCTATTGCGTCTTCATTATGGTCTCGCAACAAACCTACATCCGTCAAACGTACAACTTCTAAAGCATCACTTAAGTTCATATTCATCGACCCAAACTGGGGCTGATTTTAATTCGATAAATGACACTAATCAACTTCTTGGTTAATTGATTAAAACTCATCAAACTGAAAATTCACAGACCAGTTTCAACGTCAACTTCTTGCAATTTTAACTTCTAGCTCGCGTTACTTCTGTTTCACGCACGTCAGCAGCAAACTTATCTAACACACCATTGATATATTTATGACCATCAGTACCGCCAAACACCTTAGCGAGCTCCACACCTTCGTTAATCACCACGCGGTAAGGGATACTTAAATCAAACATTAACTCACATCCAGCAATGCGTAAAATAGCATGTTCAATTGGGCTTAACTCAGCAATTGGTCGGTCAATAAAATTAACCATCTTGGCATCAATCGCATCAAGGTGAGTTGTCACTCCTTCTAATAACTGCTTAAAGTAAGGTTCATCAGCCTTGTTGTAATCTGGATCATCCACCATATCGCGTAATATTTGCGACAATTCCGATTGATTCAACATGCCGCGATACACTGCTTTTAGCACCAGCTCACGCGACTTCCTGCGATTTCTACTACCACTTTTTTTAGCTGAATTATTTTTGGATGCATTACGTTTGTTGGCAACTTGTTCTACGCTCGCATCAGGCTCAACAGCCAAGCTGGTCAATGGAGGTTTATGCTCAATCATAACGCTTTAACCAAATTAAACATTTCAACCGCCACTTGTGCGGCTTCAGCACCTTTAATATGCATGCGGGCAATGGCTTGGTCGTCATTTTCCGTCGTTAACACGGCATTAGCCACTGGCACGCCTGTATTTAATTGCACTTCAGAAATTCCACGAGCTGACTCATTAGCCACCACTTCAAAATGGTAAGTTTCACCACGCACAATGGCACCGAGTGCAATCAAAGCATCATACTTCTCGCTCAACGCCATGTGTTGCAATAGCAATGGTGTTTCAAGTGCACCAGGCACGGTAGCAATCGTGATTGCATCACTGGTCACACCCAATTTAAGCAACTCACTGGTACATGCGCTGAGTAGCCCATCACCAATATTGCTGTTGAACCTTGATAGCACAATACCAATTTGCATGCCTGTACCATCTAAATTTTGCTTAATTTCTCTCACGTTTTAATACCCTTCAGTCAGCTTTAATTGCATAAAGCCGTATTTTACCGCATATCGCCAGTATCACTAGCTACTTAAGTTTTCAGGCAGGCGCTATCAAATAAAACCTTAATAAAATAAAGCCTAAGCTAAATAAACCGCCAAATAAACCTTAGTGAAATAAAATCCATGCTTTTTGTAATGTACTCCAAACCCCATAGCCAATAGGAATCAGCACCAAAGCCCATACAAAAGCAGTCAGTGCCGGATGGCTTGCCGGTTTTAAAATCACATCAGTACTGGCGACCGATTTACCGCCATTCGCGGCTAATGATTTTTCATGCGCTAACTGATGCTCTAACTCAAGCTCAGCATCCGTCATGTAATACTTTTCGGCAACAGGTTTAATTAACCAGTTTGCGATAAAACCCACGACCAACAACCCTGCAAGCGTCAAGAAGATAGGGCCATAAATTTGGTCAAATGGCACGCCTGCTTCTAGGCGTGTGTCATGCATATAATTTACAACCACTGGCCCTAAAATACCCGCAGTTGACCATGCGGTAAGCAAGCGGCCATGGATTGCACCAACAAATTGCGTACCAAACATATCAGCCAAATAGGCTGGTATGGTAGCAAAGCCCCCACCATACATCGATGCAATCACACAAAAGCTGCCGACAAACAAAGCTAACGATTTAAACCCTGCCACATAAGTTGCGGTACAGTACATCAATACGCCGAGAATAAAGAAAATATAATAAGTACGCTTACGCCCCAATTTATCTGATGAGGTTGCCCATGCAAAACGACCAAAAATATTAAAAATAGAAATTAAACCCACAAAACCTGCGCCTACTGAGGCCGCAGCAGCAGTTAAAACCGCATCCTTTTTAATTTCGTCAAAACCTACACCAGCTTGGCCGATGAGCGCGCCACCAAAAGTTTCTTGCAGCATGGGCGCAGCAGCACCGATGATACCAATGGCTGCGGACACGTTCATACATAACACAATCCACAACAGCCAAAACTGTGGCGTTTTATGTGCATTATTTAAATGCACATGGCGTGTTGCAATCATTGTGTTTTGCTTTGTAACTGGTGGCACCCACTTAGCAGGCTTCCAACCTAATGGTGGCACTCGATAACCTAATGACCCACACAGCATGAATACCGCATAAATCACGGCTAAAACCACAAATGTCTGCCACACACCAACGCTGGTAGGCGTAGAAAAATAAGTCATCAGCTTGGTCGCTAAGGGAGAGCCTATCATGGCGCCGCCACCAAAACCCATAATCGCCATGCCTGTTGCCATGCCGCGACGATCTGGAAACCACTTGATGAGTGTAGAAACTGGTGAAATATAGCCCAAACCTAAGCCAATGCCGCCTATGACACCTGACCCCAGCCACATCATCCACAATTGATGGGTGTAAACCCCATAAGCAGAAATCAGCAAACCACCGCACCAGCACAGAGTTGAAACCAACCCGGCTTTGCGTGGCCCGGCACGCTCTAACCAGCCACCCCAAACGGCGGCTGAGCATCCTAACAACACAAAAAATAAAGTGTACATCCAACCTAAATCAAATTGCGTCCAGTTACAGTCTGTAGCAAATAATGCCGTGGCTGTACCGGATAACTTCTCGCCGAATGTTGCAGCACCAGCTGCACAGGTAACCAAAGGCTTACCTGCGTCATCCACCAAAGCATTACCTAGCGGCTTCCAAAATACACTAAAACCATATGCCATGCCGATAGATAGATGCACAGCCAAAGCTGCTGGCGGTACTAACCAGCGATTAAAATTTGCATTTGCTGTGATATGTTCTTTAGACAAAAAATCTGACATTCTGCCAACTCCCTTAAGCTATTATTTTTAGTTATAAATCATCAATGTATTGTATGGTGTAACAAAATGAGAAAAATGGCAAACTTGTTGTGATAATTACGGAATATACTGAGGTTTAATTTTTGTCATGAATTTGTCACACTATCATCATAAACTTAACTTGCATTCAAAATTTATTCAGGCAAATTGATAGGAAAATATATGTCAGCCAATATTTTAGTGGTGGAAGATGAGCCCGCAATTCAAGAACTACTGGCACTTAACATTACGCAAGCGGGTCATCACCCAATACGCGCTTTAAGCGCTGAAATCGCTCACGACCTCATGCGCGAAACTATCCCTGATTTAATTCTGCTGGATTGGATGCTGCCAGGGATAAATGGTTTAGAATTTGCACGCAAATTAAAATCAGATGCGTTAACCAAAAACATACCGATTATCATGCTCACCGCGCGCGGTGAAGAATACGACAAAGTACGTGGCTTAGAAGTAGGTGCTGATGATTACGTCACCAAGCCATTTAGCCCACGCGAGCTTAATGCCAGAATCAAGGCGGTTTTGCGCCGGCGCGCACCACAAATGACTGATGACCCGATTGAATTTAATGGTCTAAGACTAGACCCAACCACGCATCGTGTGATTGGCAACCAAAAAACCATAGATTTGGGCCCCACCGAATTTAGATTACTGCATTTTTTCATGTCCAACGCCGAACGTGTACACACGCGTAGCCAGCTACTGGATAAAGTATGGGGTGATCGTGTTTTTGTTGAGGATCGCACAGTTGACGTACATATTCGTCGCCTACGCAATGCGCTATCTGTATCAGGACATGAAGATTTAATTCAAACAGTGCGCGGTGCCGGTTACAGGCTCTCGGCACAAAATAGTTAGCTTTAAATCAATCATGCAATAAAATTACCTATCACAAATAAAATATAGATGAGAATATCTCGCTATAATTAGGCAAGTAAATCTAATGAAAATTTAATCTGTGCTCGATATTCGCTGGAAAGCTGGTTTGTTCATCGGTGCTTTAAGCACGATCTGTATTTTTTTATGGCTGATTACTAGCTCAGTCATTGCGCTTATCATATTTTCGCTTGCTCTTTTAGTTTACCTTGCCAGCCATATATATTGGTTGCACCAATTACAAAGCTGGCTCAAAACTCCCGTATTACAAGAAATCCCCGAGGGCTCGGGCCTTTGGGAAGATGTCTATACAGCACTCCTTAGATATGAGCGCAATAACCATTTAAAACAGACTGAATTAAATTCAGCACTAGAGCGTTTTAACATTACAGCCAATGCCATTCCAGATGGCTTAGTGTTACTCGGTGCCGCCAATGAAATAGAGTGGTGTACCAAACACGCTGAAAACCAACTCGGCTTAAATTTAGCCACTGATCAAAATTTACCCATTGTCAATTTAATCAGAAATAGTCATTTTATTGCCTATCTCTACAATGGAAACTTCATCGAGCCATTCAAACTTAAGCATTGTAGAAACTCAGAAGCTATTCTAGAAATTTTTCTGATTCCATTAGCCAGCAAGCAAAAGTTGTTAATTAGCCGCGATGTTACGCAAATTGAAAAAACAGACGCGATGCGTCGAGATTTTATTGCCAATGTTTCGCACGAACTGCGCACCCCTTTGACTGTTGTCGGTGGTTTTATTGAAACTTTATCAGACATGGAAGGCGCAATACCTGAGAGCATACGTAGTTACTTTAATATGATGCAGGATCAAACCACGCGCATGCGGCGTTTGATTGAAGATCTGCTCACACTGTCACAAATTGAAAGCAATACACAACCACCTGAAGACATGGCCATTGAAATGAGTGCGCTCATCAACATGATGTTAAATGATGCAAAAGCTTTAAGCCAAGGCAACCATAAAATTAGCGCAGAAATAGCCCCCAACCTAGATGTCATTGGCGCATTTGATGAGCTGCAAAGTGCGCTGAGCAATTTAGTGAGTAACGCGATTCGCTACACACCAAAGGGTGGTGAAGTTCACATCCGCTGGCAGTTACGCAAAGACCAGGCTGTGTTTAGTGTACGTGATAATGGTATCGGTATTGAACAGCAACATATCGATAGGCTTACGGAGCGTTTTTATCGAGTTGACCGCGGTCGTAGCCGCGAAACTGGCGGCACAGGGTTAGGGCTATCGATTGTTAAGCATATTCTTACACGGCACCAGGCTAAATTAGAAATTGTAAGTGAAGTTGGCGTAGGCAGTACCTTTAGCGCGGTATTTCCCAAAGCGCGTACCTTACAAAAACAGACCATAGGTTTGTAAATAAAGAATACCTAGCCACATGAAAATCACCCTTAAATTATTATTTAGTTTGCTGATGTTAACTTTATGCGCTTGTGCGACTAACACTTCACCTGAACTCAATAAATCAGACAAACAAATCCCACAACAACAAGACCGAAGCACGATTAACCAGCTCGGCAAGTCAGACTTTGACCGAATGGCGGATGTTGAAATTCGAGAAAACACTGAAAGTTTGCGGCTATTAATGCTTAAACTTTACAAGCGCAACCCTCATGAGCTGCAAAAAAGCACCTCTGATGTTGCTGAAAAAATGGTGAACTGGGTATTTGATGGCAGCGCACAACACCATTTCCAGTTTGCTGAAATCAACAACCTCCAAGATACTAATGCGATTTTTCTAGCTTTTAATCCTGACTATAATGGTGACCGTGTGCTGCCATTCATTGTTGGCATGCATACCATGCTACTCAAAGCGCACAACGACAAAACAGATTTTTATCTTACAGACAATTTAGACCCGCAGCGCATTTACAACGTCGCCAGAAATATTGAAATTGCTGCCTGGAAGCTCTCAAATGCGCGGAATGAAAATGGAGCGTTTTATTTACTCACCAATGAGATAAACGACAAAAAAAAGAATTTATCTTTTGAACGAGAGGTTGGCAAGATGATTGGTCGTACAGATTTATACGCCATAGCGCTTGCTGAAAAATCGCAACGGCTCATCTCTCGCGTCATGCAGAATCTTGCAACAGCGCTATTTTTGCCATTTTAATGCCGAGCTTATCTTGATCTGAACTTAATTCAAAAATTTAGATTTTCTGACTACGGTTAGGGCAGTAGACCAGACGTGTTACATATTCGATTGATGACTGCCCTACTTACAAAAACAAACCATACTAACTCACGCGATCTTGCAATTGTCCAGATTTGGCCATTGCAGATTTAGCCGCTACTACACGTACTATTTCTTTACCGGATTTATTGAAAAAAATCACGGCTGGTAATGATTCACTAGGCAATCTTAAAGCATTTCTATACCCAGCCACTTTATCGCTTTCTACCGCTATAAATAAAGGTGCATAACCTTCGTTTTGCTTGATTTGCGCTAGCAACAAATAGGCTGCTTCCGCGGCAATGTCACCGCGCTCTGTCAAGACTAAAATCACACCTTTTTCACTTTGTGCAGCCTTTAGAATTACACTGGTGTGAATATCAAATGTAGGGCTATTTTTAGCAAAAACCGTAAGCGCCCCCACTGCTAATACCGTACTCACTAATAACGGCGTTCGTTTAAATAAACTTTTCATTTTATGTCTCCTAATCATCAAGTTCTAGGGTACTGCATTGATTGATCAGCATAATCCGTGCCAATGACAATTTAGAGACTAGGCGATGAAATTTATATGACAGGTAAGAATACTCAAGAATTAGGCAGATATTGGTTCTGGGGCTATTTTAATAGTTTATTTTTACTAAATTATCACAACAAGTCATGCATATTTGATGTGCGTAATGTATTAAAACAGTGCGTTAACCAAGTATGATTAAGAATAACTTATATTGAAAATGCACACAAATACGTACTAACTCGCAGATACTAAACTCACTTCCAAGCCATGGGTGCATTACTAAAACTAATGCACCCATGGCCTGATTGCGACTTATTGCCGAGGTGCTGGCTCCGCTACAAAAATTTCCACACGACGGTTTTTTGCTTTATTTGCGGGCGTATCATTTGCCACCAAAGGTTCACGTGAGCCTCGTCCATCAATCGTAATGCGACTTGAAGCCACACCTCTATTTGATAGGTAATCTCGAACGCTCGCAGCGCGATTTAAAGACAGTGGGTTGTTAATTGCATCCGAGCCAGAGCTATCGGTATGACCAACAATAGTGATTAGACTGTTAGGATTTTTTACTAAACTACTCGCAAAAGTATCTAATATCGTCCTAAAACTGGGACTAATATCTGCACGACCGATGGCAAATGAAATATCACTTGGTATATCTAATTTCAAACGATTATCTTCAGTTTGCGTAACAGCCACACCAGTGCCAGCCGTTGCCTCTTCCATCTGTTTTTTCTGCTCTTCTTGGCGTTTAGTCCAAACATTGCCAGCCACCGCACCCGCTGCCCCACCCACAACAGCGCCAATGGCAGCACCTTTACCCTTGCCCGCAATTGCCCCGACAACAGCACCTGCGCCAGCACCAATTGCCGCACCCTTGGCTGTACCTTTTTGAGTTTCTGTCATATTGGCGCAACCGCCCAATGTGAGTGCAAGCAGAACGGAACTTACTATCATTTTATTACGCATATCAACTCCCTTAAGCGATGAAATTACTGATTTTGAAAATTACAAAAATGTTGCTGAAAAATTTAATGACGCTTTCACAAAGCTAGCTCTAGTATGAACTAGCGGTACAAATACATATGTTAGTTAACGCACATTAACGCATTTAGTTTACCAACATTAATTAATTGTAGATGTTAGTTAAAAGTAAAAAAATGGTAAAAATGTGGGCATGCTTTAAACACACATGTAGTGCTAGCGGACAATCACCATACCAGTCATTCGATGCTGGACACAGAATCCAGCTAAATAAATAAAGTCTTAGCGAAAGCAAAACACAAAACCAAAAAGTCACTGGATTCCGTGTCCAGCAAGGAATGATTGAATTTGATAAGGCTTTGAAATAAACTAGCAATAGTAAAATTTCATCAGGTTTTTAATCCCCTGAAACAACGTAGGAAACAGAGACAGCCTTTTCTTTAGTTACTTTCTTTTGGCTACGCAAAAGAAAGTAACTTGTCAGTCATGCGAAAGCGACCACTTACATACGGCACAATGTCTTACAGTTATTGCGCCCTACCAGTTCATTCAACTATAACAATACTTTCTCTATCCCGCCATTATTGGCTTTCTGCACATAGGCTTGCATCCAGTCTTCACCTAGCAGATGTTTTGCCATTTCTACCACGATATAATCCGCCTCAATGCCAGTGTCTTCACCATAACGCGCTAAACCTTGTAAGCAGCTTGGGCAAGAAGTCAGTATTTTGACTGTCGTTTCAGGTTTACCTACTGTTAAACCCATTTTTGCCATGCCTTTTTCCAGCTCTTCTTGCTTACGCATTTTTACCTGCGTGGCAATATCAGGTCGGGCTACCGCAAACGTGCCGCTTTCACCACAGCAACGTTCGTTGAGCTGCACCTCTGTTCCCATTAGTTTATTCGTCACTTCTAATGGTTTATAAGTTTTCATCGGCGTATGGCATGGGTCATGGTACATATAGCGTGTACCTGTAATGCCTGTTAGCTTCACGTCTTTTTCCATCAGGTATTCGTGAATATCTAGCAACCTGCAACCTGGAAATATTTTTCCAAACTCATACTTTTGCAGCTGATCCATACACGTGCCGCAAGACACAATCACGGTTTTAATGTCGAGATAATTGAGTGTATTGGCCACACGATGGAACAACACACGGTTATCGGCTGTAATTTCCTGGCCTTTATCATGATTACCACTAGCGGTTTGCGGGTAACCGCAGCACAAATAGCCTGGCGGCAACACAGTAATCGCGCCTACTTCATACAGCATGGCTTGTGTTGCTAAACCTACGTTTGAAAACAGCCTCTCAGAGCCACAACCCGGGAAGTAGAATACCGCTTCTGAATCTTCCGTGACCTTTTGTGGGTTACGGATAACCGGAACCATGTGATCATCTTCAATACCCAGCATGGCACGTGAAGTTTTAGACTGCATTTTCTTCGGCATCGGGCGATTGATAAAATGGATTACCTGCGCCTTGATTTCCGGTTTGCCCACGGTAGCCGGCGGACGTTTTTTGTCGCGCAGCAACCCGAACTTTTTAGCCAAACCATGTGCTAAGTTTTGCGCTTTGTAGCCCCAATTGATCATCACCGTACGCAACAGCTTAATGGTTGCCGGGTCTTTAGCATTTAAAAATGCCATGCCTACTGCGGTGCCTGGGTTAAATTTCTTTTTACCCTGTTCACGTAAAAAGTTACGCATGGCCACAGAGACGTCACCAAAATCAATGTCCACTGGGCACGGATTTAAGCATTTATGGCACACGGTACAATGGTCAGCCACATCATTGAACTCATCAAAATGTTTGAGTGAAATACCACGCCGTGTTTGCTCTTCATACAAAAAAGCTTCAATCAGGAGTGACGTACCTAAAATTTTATTACGTGGCGAATACAAAAGATTAGCGCGCGGCACGTGCGTGGTACACACGGGCTTACATTTACCACAGCGCAAGCAGTCACTGATTGAATCCGCAATTTCACCAATGGCAGATTGCTCCATGATGATAGATTCTTGCTCTAACAAGCCAAAGCTTGGTGTATAGGCATTATCTAGCCCAGAACCCGCCAGCAATTTGCCTTTATTAAAATGACCATTGGGATCAACTTTGTTTTTGTAAGCGGTAAATGAATCAATAGTGGCTTGTTCCAAAAACTCCATTTTGGTAATGCCAATACCGTGCTCTCCAGAAATTACGCCATCCAGCCCTTTTGCCAGCGCCATCACCCGCGCAACAGCCTCATGAGCTTGCTTCATCATCTCATAATCGTCAGAATTTACCGGGATATTAGTGTGTACATTGCCGTCACCTGCGTGCATGTGCAGGGCAATAAACACGCGGCTTTTAAGCACTTTTTTATGAATTTCATCACAGAGGTCGAGAATTTTTTGATACTCGCGCCCGGCAAATATATCTGCCATTGGACGTTTGAGTTCACGCTTCCAAGAAATACGCAAATCGTAAGATTGCACTGCGCGGAATACATTTTCATATTCTGCGTATGCAGCATCCTGCTCACCCAGTATAGAAACAGGCGCATCTAGATTGTTAAGGATTAAGCTCCAGCGCGTGCGCAAATCACTGAGTAACTTTAATGACATGACCTGTTTGGTTTTAACCATTTCAGCATCAGCGTTGCCGTCTTCATCAGGCTGCAATGGCAACTCACCTTGCATGCACACTTCTAATGCATCTAATAACTTAAGCTTATTATTGATTGAAAACTCAATATTGATGCGCTCGATACCATCAGAATAATCGCCCAAACGCGGCAATGGAATCACTACATCTTCATTGATTTTAAAAGCATTGGTATGCTTGGCAATGGCTGCGGTACGCGCACGATCTAACCAAAACTTTTTACGCGCTTCGCTAGAAACAGCAATGAAACCTTCGCCATTGCGTACATTACACATGCGCACCATGGCGGATGCAACTTCGCCTACGGCATTTTCATTATCGGATGCAATATCTGCAATCAGCACCATTTTAGGGCGTTGCTGACGCGCGGCCTTAGTAGCATAACCCACCGCTTTAATATAGCGTTCATCCATATGCTCTAAGCCCGCCATAATCACGGCTGGCTCTTGCTTGGCAGTGGCATCGAGATAATCTTTGATTTCTACAATCGCAGGCACGGCGTGTGACACATTGCCAAAAAATTCCAATGCAATAGTACGCACATACTTGGGCATACGATGCAAAATAAAAGTAGCGCTAGTAATTAAGCCATCACAACCTTCTTTTTGAATACCTGGCAAACCTGATAAAAACTTATCGGTTACATCTTTACCTAAACCCACTTTGCGGAAGCTCGGACCTGGAATTTCTAAAATTTCAGGCTCAGCCAGCAACGTTTTCATGTCATCGCTATAGCGGCTAATTTTGAAACGCGCCATTTCAATATCGTGAATTTTGCCTAAATTATGATCCAAACGCTCTACCTCTAGCCACTCGGCATCAGGCGTGACCATGCGCCATGAGGCGAGGTTATCTAATGCAGTACCCCACAGCACGGCCTTTTTTCCGCCCGCGTTCATCGCCACGTTACCGCCAATACAAGAAGCATCGGCACTGGTTGGGTCACAGGCAAACTCTAAACCTGCATCTGTCGCCGCCTCCATTGCGCGACGCGTGACTACACCCGCGCCACATTCAATCGTCGCCACTTGGCGCGCAACGCCTGGTAAAGTACGCAATTGCACGCCAGTGTGAAAGTCCAGTTTTTCAGTGTTAATCACAACTGATAGCGGCGTAAGAGGAATCGCACCACCCGTATAACCTGTACCACCGCCACGTGGAATGACTGTAAGCCCCAACTCAATAGACGCACGAACCAAGGCAGCAATTTCTTTTTCAGTATCTGGGTTCAATACCACAAACGGATATTCAACACGCCAGTCGGTAGCGTCTGTCACATGTGACACACGCGCCAAGCCATCAAACTGCACATTATCTTTGCGGGTAATTTTTGTAAATTTAGCGAGCGCTTTTTTACGTAAATTAGCCGTCTGCTTAAAGTCATTTTCAAACTGCGTAACGGCTTGGCGCGCCGCAACAACTAGCTTCAATACCTTAGCATTGCCGGTGCCATCATGATCACCACTACTCATGCGGCGCTCATCAATCGCTGCAATGCGATGATGCAAAGCATCAACCAAGGCTTTACGGCGTTTGGGATTTTCTAACAAGTCATCCTGTAAATATGGGTTGCGTGTAACCACCCATAAATCACCAAGCACTTCAAACAGCATACGGGCTGAGCGGCCGGTTTTACGCTCACCACGCAATTCATTTAAAATGCCCCAAATTTCAATACCTAGAAACCGAATGACAATTTCACGGTCAGAGAATGAGGTGTAGTTATAAGGAATTTCGCGCAAGCGCGTAGCAGGTTGAGGTTCTGCGTTTAAAATATTGCTGGGTAAAGGTGCGTTCATGGGATTTTTGATAAATAGCGTTGCTATTAAAGCGCCATTATAACATGGTGCACACGCGCAAATAAACGTAACCATATTATGGTTATTGATTATGATTATTGATAAAGTCCGTCCATTATTTTTTAGCGAACGCTCTAGACGAATCACATGGAAACGTTACACTAGCATCATGAGCCATTTATTAAAAAAATCATTATTGCCTATCATTATTATTGCGCTGCTCAGCCTATTGGCTTGGCAGTTAAGTAATAAGCCTACAGCGCCTAATGTCACTTTTACCACCATTGACGGTAAACAAATTTCCACAGCCGCATTAAAAGGCAAAGTCGTGTTGGTGAATTTTTGGGCTACTGATTGCCCTGGTTGCATTAAAGAAATGCCGCAACTCATCAACACCTATCATCAGTATCATGAAAAAGGCTTGGAAATCATTGCTGTAGCCATGCATTACGATCAGATAAACCAGGTAATCAATTACAGTAAATCACAATCGCTGCCGTTTCCAGTCGTGCATGATAACTCGGCTGAAGTATCGAACAAATTTGGGCAAGTGAGCCTTACGCCCACCACGTTTATTTACAATAAACAAGGCCACTTATTACAGCGCACCATCGGTGAGCTGAATTTTAATGCCCTGCAACAATTACTCAATAAGGAACTAGGCACCTAATGCTTTGGATTAAATCATTTCATATTATTTTTGTAACTTGCTGGTTTGCCGGGTTATTTTACCTACCTAGATTATTTGTAAACCATGCCATGGTGTTAGATTCATCCGCCCCTGACAGCACCGCTTCTGAACGCTTAAAGCTCATGGAACGCAAACTATATCGCTTCATGCTGCCGCTTGCACTGCTCGCACTGGGCTTTGGTATTTGGTTATGGCGCGGCGGCTATGGCTTTTCAGGTGGCTGGATACATGCCAAATTAACACTCGTTGTCGTACTTATTGGTTATCATTTTTATTGTGGAAAACTCGTTAATGACTTTAGTCGCAATAAAAACAAGCGTAGTCATATTTGGTATCGTTGGTTTAATGAATTGCCTGTGATTGTGCTCACCGCAGTGGTTATACTCGCAGTAGTCAAACCTTTTTAACTTGGTAAAGCTTTTTAAACATGGAAATTTTTGACTCGCCTTGGCTCATCAAAATGTTAGCCAAATCCAGCAAAACACCGCAAGGCCGCTTGCTCAGTTTGTTTGATATTTTAGATGACTGGCTTAATGCGCCACATCTTCAAAAAACTTCCAATCTGGTTGCCAGCAACCATTCACAGCTGATTACTTTCTGCACCGAGCAAGCTAAAACGCTAGGCGCAGAAAACCCCGCCATACTGGCTGAGCATATCGTGCTAATTGCAAAGAACGCGGCACAACAAACACTAGCGCCACAAGCTTTAGAGCCGTTAAATCAAAACCATTTAGCCCATGCAAAAAAAGCGGCTCACGCGCTTATTTTGGCACAAACGCAAAAAACTAGTGCTTTCTCAGACCTATCGCAATCAAAATCCGCGCAATACAGCATTGCCGCTAGTTTCATACTACTGTTGATCGTTGCCACAATCTGGCTTACTCTGCCTACGCAAACGCATATTCCACAATCAAAACTGGCTCAAAACAACCCCATTATTACCACCACATACGCGCATGAAAAAGGCCTCACAGCGCAAGATGCCACCAATATGTACGCAAAATATGAGCAAATGCGCCAAGGTACGTGCCAGTTTCCTGAAGCACTACTAATCCCCGATAAACATAAGGCTGTTTACTTAGATAATGTCGTCGGTAGCAATTTACCAACCACACTTTCCGATTTAGCCATCGCCAATTTCTATTTAGAGAAAGTGCGCTGCAATTTCACCCCTATGTTGATGGCCGCCTCAAAATAGCGTTAATTGGTAACCAATAATAACAGTTGCAATTTAGCTATACAGATTAGTATAATCAGAACATGTCAGGTCTTCGTGAAAAAATACTCACCACGGCGAGCGCCTTATTCCAAACGCAGGGCATTAACTCGACTGGCGTTGACACTATTGTGTCCGTAGCCGGCACCACAAAAATGACCCTTTACAAGTACTTTGGCAGCAAAGAGGTGCTTATTCTTGAAGTACTAAAACAAGGCCACCAAGACTTTCAAAGTTGGCTAAATGACAAACTCAGCACCAACACAAAAAAACCTGGCGAAAAAATTCAAAAACTGTTTGACTACATTGAAGAGTGGGTCACATCCCCAGATTTTCAGGGCGTCGGCTTTATTAAAGCGTCTGCAGAATTCCCTAAAGAAGAAAATCCAGTTCATCAACTCTCTTCAGAGCAATCTTTGCAATTTAAGCAATACATCAGCCATTTAGCAGCAGAAGCCAACATCCAGGATGCTGATGGTTTAGCATTGCAACTTTCATTACTATTTGAAGGCGCGGTGCAAGCCGAACAAATGAAGCGCGGCTCTGGCGCCATGAAATATGCAAAAACTGCCGCTAAGATCTTGATTGACGGTGCGTTAACACACTAACTCTTAAATCAATAAACTTGCCTACACCAACCAATACCTAAGATAATAGGCGTTTTAAAAATCACTTATTATTCTCATGCACACACTTATTTGCGGCTCTCTCGCTTTCGACACCATCATGGTGTTTCAAGATCAATTTAAAAACCATATTTTGCCTGATAAAATTCACGCGCTAAGCGTGGCGTTTTATGTGCCAGAAATGCGCCGTGAGTTTGGTGGCACGGCGGGCAACATTGCTTATAACTTACAGTTACTTGAAGGCAACCCTCTCATCATGGCTACTATTGGTGAAGATTTTGCCACTTACACACAATGGTTGAACAAAAATCAACTGAATACGACTCATATTAAAACTATTCCCAATAGCTTTACCGCGCAGGCTTTTATCACGACCGATACTGATGATAATCAAATTACCGCTTTTCACCCTGGCGCGATGGTAGAGTCTCATCAGAACAGTGTAAATGACGCGAAAAATGTAAGTTTAGCAGTAATTGCACCTGATGGACGTGACGGTATGTTTCAACATGCGCGCGAGTGTTTTGAAGCGGGCATTCCGTTTTTGTTTGATCCAGGCCAAGGCTTGCCAATGTTTAGCGGTGAAGAACTTTTACACTTTATTGAAATGGCAGATTACTTAGCGGTGAATGACTATGAATCACAAGTCATTCAAGACAAAACAGGTTTATCACTAGAACAACTAGCGCTCAAGGTTAAAGCATTAATCGTGACACTGGGTGGCAGTGGCTCGCAGATTTATGCGGATGGTCAACGCTTTGATATTCCCTGCGTTAAAGCCGAAAAAATTGTTGACCCAACGGGTTGCGGTGATGCATATCGCGCTGGTTTGTTATATGGCTTGGCGAAAGGCTGGGACTGGCCAACCTGCGGTAGATTGGCGGCTACCATGGGGGCAATTAAAATTGCGAGTCGTGGTGGGCAAAACCACACCCCTACGCGTGCGGATATTGAAGCCATTTACACGCAAGCCTTAGTCAATGAAACACTAACGACTGAAACCTTAACCGCTTAGAACAGCCAGAGTCACTATTAGTGAAATAGTGAATCATTTTTTATACAAAGGGATTAAGAAAAATGCGTACAACTCAATTACTAGCAGTGAGCTTATTAAGCTTATTTTTAGCAGCTTGCGCCAGCTCTAACTCTGGCAGTGTTTATAGCCGTGACGAAGCGCGTAAAGTACAAACCATTAAAACTGGCGTTGTAGAAAGTGTGCGTCAGGTGAAACTTGAAGGCACGAAAACACCTGTAGGCACAGTAGCTGGTGCTGCCGTTGGCGGCATTGCTGGTAGCTCAGTGGGTGGTGGCAGAGGCGCTGCCATCGCCACTGTCATTGGTGCAGTAGTAGGTGGCATTGCCGGTGCGGCGGCTGAAGAAGGCATTACACGTAAAGATGGCTTGGAAATTACCGTTAAATTAGATGGTGGTGGTTTGGTTGCTGTCGTACAAGAGGCGGATGAGGCATTTTTAACCGGCGAAAAAGTACGCTTAATTGAGAGTGGCGGCACAACTAGAGTTTCACACTAAACCGCTAACGCTTCACTTAAGTTTTTCAATTCAAACCTCAATGCTGTGAGCGATTGCATCGTTGAGTGACTAACCTTCAAAAAATACTGTCAATAAACCGTCACTATTTTGTCATCAATTGTTAATCTTTACTGATTAAAGTCTCTCCAATAAAAAAGGAGCGATTTTATGATGCGTAAAGATTTTACTTTAACTCACAATACCAAAATACCAAACCGCCAACGTGCACCCCAGAGACGGCTGTATGTTAACCTTGCTCGCACACAGGCAGAAATTGAAGAAGCACAACGCCTACGCTACAAAGTGTTTGCCGAAGAAATGGGCGCGCAACTTTCAGGCACTGGTGGCCTAGACATTGACGGCTTTGATCAATTTTGTGATCATTTAATCGTGCGTGATAGCGGCACCAATCAAGTGATCGGCACTTATCGAATCTTAACTCCTGAAAAAGCCAATGAAGCTGGTGGCTACTACTCTGCGGGTGAGTTTGATTTAAGCAGATTAGCGCACTTATTCGACCGCACCGTTGAAGTAGGCCGCGCTTGTGTACACCAAAACTATCGCAATGGCGGCACCATCACCATGCTGTGGGCGGGTCTTGCAAAATACATGCAGATTCACAATTACGAATACATGATAGGTTGCGGCAGCATTAGCATATCTGACGGTGGCCACGCCGCAGCCAGCTTATATAAAAAACTACAAGACGAGTATTTGTCACCTATCGAGTACCGCGTTTTTGCAAGAAACCCACTGCCGATTCAATCATTACATAATGATTTACAAGTCGCTTGCCCACCTTTAATTAAAGGTTATTTACGCCTTGGCGCTTATATTTGTGGTGAGCCAGCATGGGACCCCTATTTCAATACGGCAGATATGCTAGTGATGCTACCGATATCCAGAATCAACCCTAGATATGCGGCACACTTTTTAAAATAAAGGTTCTTATTTCACATGTAGCGACCGTACACATGTTTTTTGACCTTAAAACTTAACTTGTTGCCATGCTCGCCTAAGCCGTCCCCGAAACCTCTCGTTCCCTGAGCCTGTCGAAGGGAATACTCATTAAAAATCATTCGGTTAATCTCATCTCACCCTTCGGCAGGCTCAGGGAACGGGGAAGCTCAGAGAATGGACAAATTGAGAATAATCACACAGCTTGCCTGCTTACACTATTACGTGCAAAAGTCTTATGTAATTTTTCATTCCAGTACAGATGATACAACTCACATTTACAGCTACGTTCTAATGTAGAATAAAATAATAAATCATATCACTTATATCACTTTGTCATTATTAAAAACCAACACCCAAGCCACTAATAGCGTCACACGCTATTTTAGGATTTGTCGCATTGTCATACACACTTTATTGGGTTTACTCATAGCGTCAGCCCTATTGCCATTCGCGAGTAAACTAACAAAAGCGCAACTGATTAAATGGTGGTGTCGCAAATTACTTGTCGTTTTTAACGTGCGTGTCGTCAGTTTTGGTCACATCCCTAATAACGCGACATCGCTATCAAGCACCATGTTTGTCGCTAACCATATTACATGGTCAGATATTCACGCCCTCAACGGTCTGATTCCTCTGCGATTTATTGCTAAATCAGAAATTAAAAACTGGCCCATCTTTGGCTATTTAGTCAGCCGTGCCAATACACTTTTTATTGATCGCAACAAGCGGCAGGATGCCAAGCAAACGATTGATATAGCCCAAAAAAGCTTACAAGCTGGTGATAACTTATGCTTTTTTCCTGAGGGCACCACCACCGATGGCACAGAAATTATGCCGTTTAAAAGCAGTTTAATTCAAGCAGCTATTCTAGCTAGTGCCACAGTTTGGCCAGTGGCTATTCGCTACCCTAATGCAGACGGCAGCATCAACACCAAGGTTGCTTATGCCGGGGAGACAACGTTGGTTGAATCCATGCAACAAATTTTATTGCAAAAACAACCTGCCGTTGAGTTACATTTCTTAGCGCCTATCTCTCCAGCGGAATATGCGGCTATGGATAGGCGTGCGCTCACACTGTATATTGAAGGTTTAATTCGTCACAAATTAATGTTGTAACTTATTTCACTAACTTCATGGGGTTAGCTGAATAGGTTTATCAAGCGGGTGCGAATCTACCTGTATGATTTGTTTGCTATGAATGTTCATCGCTGTGAGCTTGCCGCCCCACAAACAACCAGTATCGAGCGCATATAAATTTTCTCGCTGTTGCAAACCCAGCGCTGACCAATGCCCAAAAATCACTTGCGTGTGTTGCGTGGCGCGATTAGGCACCTCAAACCATGGCAGATAGCCATTCGGCACATCTTGCAGCTCGCCTTTAAACTTGAACTCCATTTCACCTTGCTCGGTACATATTCTGAGTCGTGTCATGGCGTTGGTAATTAAACGTAAACGCTCAATCCCCACCAGTGACTCACTCCAAGCATTAGGCCAGTTACCATACATGTGCATTAAAAAACTCAAATAATCTTCATGCTGCAAGGCCGCTTCCACTTCAGCGGCGTAGCTTATCGCTTGTTCTGCGGTCCATTGTGGCAACAACCCGGCATGCACCATTAAATAACCATCCTCTTGATACGCAAGATGTTGGTGGCGCAGCCAATTGAGCAAAATATCACTATCATCTGCTGCCAGCAGCGCATCTAAGGTGTCGCCTCTATGTGCGGCAACAATACCATTTGCTACAACCAAGGCATGTAAATCATGGTTGCCCAATACCACCTTCAAACTATCCTGATGATCATAGCACCAGCGCAACACTTCCAGCGACCCGCTGCCCCGATTGATTAAATCACCCACCAACCATAGCTGATCTGTTTTTGGGTTAAATTGAATGCGTTCAAGCAATGCTTGAAAAGCATGATAACAACCTTGAATATCGCCGATTGCATAAGTAGTCAAAAGTTATTCACCGTTTTTTTAAAAGTATTTTCAATAAAAAAAGCCACTTAAAATTTCAAGTGGCTTTAATGTGCAGCAACATGCAGAACTAATTTTTTAATTAAAAACCAGCACCCGCAGCATTTGCCATGTATTTCACCGCGCCTGCAACTTCGGCGTCAGTCAACGCTGGGTTGCCGCCTTTAGCCGGCATCATACGAATACCTTTAGTCGCATTAGTCACCAATGTAGCGTGGCCTTGTTTAATGCGTGGCTCCCATTGTGCTTTATCACCCAACTTAGGTGCATTCATCAACCCTGGAGTATGACACATAGCACAAGTTGCTTTATACACTTCTTCACCACCTTCACCACCTTTACCAGCGGCTGGTGCAGGCTGTTCTGCTACAACGGCAGCGACTGGCTCAGCTGGTTTTGTTTCCACTGCTACAGGTGCTGGCTCAGCTGCTTTAGGCGCGGGCGCTGTGAACTTGGCTCCCGAAGCATTCGCCATGTGCGCTACCGCATTGGCTATTTCTCCATCAGTTAACGCAGGATTGCCACCACGTGCAGGCATGGTGCGAATACCTTCGAGCGCATTTTTAACCAAGGTTTCATAACCTTGCGCAATGCGAGGCCCCCATTGTGCTTTATCGCCAATTTTAGGCGCATTCATCAAACCTGCTGCGTGGCACATAGCACAGACTGCTTTTACTACTTCTTCGCCACTTTTCTCGACTTTTGCACCAGATTCTGCGGTTGCAACTTCAACCATTGCCACCGGCTTAATGTTCTCTACCACTTGAGCCTCAGCCGCAGTCGGCGCTGCCACTTCAAGTTTATCGCTCACACCAAAAATTTTACCTACCAACAAAATGAACAAAGCAATACCAACGATACCTGCAACAGTTGCAAGTAACACTTGCCCAATTGAGTAGCCCTGCGTGTCATTATCTATATCGCTCATTACAGTTTGTTCCCAAAAATTTATTGATAATCAAACATTATACCTGCTCTTTATGTTAAGACAAAAGACAGGTGAAACATGTCTTACGCTTAAGTAAAAAGGCCAGTGACGTTTCAGTTTGCTATAATACGTTACTCGCATGCGCCCGTAGCTCAGCTGGATAGAGTGTCGGTTTCCGAAGCCGAAGGCCGTGGGTTCGACTCCCGCCGGGCGCACCAATAAAAACAAGGGGTTAGCTTAACGGCTTGTCAGTGGAAGCATAACATTGTCCCAAAGACAGCTTTATGCTTCCAAATCAAATGGCCAACTTTATGCTTCCATTTTTCATCTTACTTAAAGTTAGTTAGAAAGCCTTAGTCCCTGTGCATAAGTTGTCTTGTAGGTAGTATATTTAATCAGAAACAATACTTAAATTTTATCGGCGTATGGAAGATTTTTAATAAAATCTTCCATAAATTGCCAGTTAGGGTCGCCTACATCAGTTATAGGAAGCTTTATTGTGC